>JFJP01024460.1_pt1 | contig 58492 bp, 63 predicted proteins | sample 431651 | NCBI WGS metagenome assembly JFJP01 (sample SAMN02602958, study PRJNA72255) | Microbial mat metagenome, whole genome shotgun sequencing project. | biome: fresh water; feature: sink hole; material: water; isolation source: purple microbial (photo- and chemosynthetic) mats found in... | reverse complement strand
GGAACAAGCTCGCCGTCTCGCCTGTCTTGATGGGGAAGTTTTGCTGTACTTCGGCTCGCTCTTTGCCGCCAAATGGCGGGTTTGCCAGTACCACATCGTAGCGGTCACGCTCTTGTATGTCCGAGATGTTTTCGGCTAGTGTGTTCGTGTGTATGATGTTTGGCGCTTCTACGCCGTGAAGTATCATGTTCATCGTGCCGATGATGTAGGCTAGAGACTTCTTCTCCTTGCCGTAAAATGTCCGCTTTTGCAGCGTCTCCGTGTCTTTGGTCGTGAGGCTCTTACTGTGGCGCAGATATTCGTACGCCTCGACGAGAAAGCCCGCACTCCCCGCCGCTCCGTCATATATCCGCTCGCCTATCGTCGGGGCGACAACTCTCACTATCGTCTTGATGAGCGCCCTTGGCGTGTAGTATTCGCCGCCGTTGCGCCCTGCATTGCCCATGTTTTTTATCTTGTCTTCGTAGAGGTGGCTCATCTCGTGCTTTTCGGCGTGTATGAGGTTGATGACTTCACGGAGATTGTAGCCGCTTTGCATACGATTTTTTAGCTCACTAAATATCTCGCCTATCTTGTACTCGATAGTGTCGGCGTGCGTCGCATCGGCTTTGAACTTCTTGAGATATGGGAAAAGCTTATGGTCTACGAACTCCTTGAGGTCATCGCCGCTAAGCGCCTTGTGGTGGTCGAGCTTCCCGCTCGCATCCTTCGGAGTCGCCCAGACGCTCCACTTGTACTCATGGGCGATGATGGGAGTGTAGCTCTTGCCGCTAAGCTCTGCCGCCATAGCTTTGTCTTTTTCTAGGTCGTCAAGGTATTTGAGAAAGAGCACCCACGAGGTCTGCTCCACATAGTCTAGCTCGCTACCGCATCCAGCGTCTTTGTGCAGTATGTCGTCTATATTTTTGAAAGTTTGTTCAAACATTATTTTCTTTTTTGGTATGGAGTATTTTTTTTGTCTCTGATTTTACGACATTTTTTCTGTTTTTTGAGGTTTTGAAAGTGTGGTTGTATGTGGTGGAGGTGGCGGGAATCGAACCCGCGTCCAAAACCCTCTCCATCTCAGCTTCTACATGTGTAGTACGATTGATTTGTTAGTCTGCGCAGAGGCTCATACGCACGAAGCCAGACCCTTGCAGACAGGCTAAAGTTTCACCAAAATTACCAGCCCTGAGCTTTCTTGGCTATTCGTCGGACACGCCCGTAATTTGTGTTTACTTAGGCTGCTAGAGCAGCTGCAGGGCGGAAAGATGCATTGTTTGCATTTAATTGTTTGCGAGCTATTTTTACGGCGCACTCAAGCCGACATGCAACCAAGACTCAGATGATCCTGTCGAAGCCAAGTCACCCCCATCTAAAAGAAGAAGCGGGATTATATCGTAATATTTGTTGGAATATTTAAGATTTTAGGGGTTATCGGGGAGAGTTCGGGAGAGTTTGTCTCTAGCTGGTTTTTCCATGTATTAAACATATCGTTTGCCATAAGCATCCAGTTGATGAGTTCAGTGCTTGCCGGACCTTTTGCAGCCCTTGCCTCTTCCAGCACAGACTCTACTAGCTCCGAGGCTCTATTCATTCTATCAAGCTTCATAAAACCGCTTGCGGATTTGATATTGTGAAATATGCGAAACAGCTCGCCAACATTGCGTTCGTATGCATCCGGTTTTTCAAGGCTAAGTATCAGCCCCTCCATCTCATCGCACATCAAAGCGTAGTGCCCGATAAATTCGTCGATTATGTCATAGTCAATATCGGCTTGAAGAGTGTCTAGTATTCCCATGTCTGTATTTTATAGCGTTTTGCTTTGAGAGTGATTAAGAAGATGTGCCCCGAAAACGGGGACACGCTGATGGTGTTAATATTTTAGTCTTACATGACCGTTTGGTTGAGCGATTTTCATTTGGCAAGAAAGTCTAAGAGTTTTGCAAGGGTTTGTCGCCTCTACTATTTTTAGTACTTTTTCTTCTTTTTCAGTTTTAGGAGATAGAAATTCCATTCCCGCTACAACCTCAACCACACAAGTACCGCACTCGCCGTCTCTACATCCAAAAGGAAGTCCCGAACCTGCTTTTTCTACGATGTCTTGGATTGTTGCACCCGGTTTTACATTGATAGCTAGAAAATCGTTGAGTATTTCAACTCTTGTTGTCATTTATTTATCCTTTGTATGGTTTTACTGTCATTTCGTCTCTAACGATGCATTGACAAGCGAGTCTAACGCTAGGCGCTTTATCGCTCATTTCGAAAGCTTCGGCGTCGGCTTTTGTATATACGCCTCTTCCAATAAGAGTAGTTAGCTCTTTGCCTTGAGAATCAAGTCTTTCGCACTCAGGAGCTTTATTGCCTGTGTAAGCTATCTCAACAACACAGCTTCCACATTCACCGTCTTGACAATCACACGGGATTTTTACTCCTGCGTCTTTTGCGGCTCTAAGCAGTATTTCACCGTTAGCTATTTCAACCTCTTTATCCGTACCGAAACCTGAAAATTTTACCTTTACCATTTTTACCTCCTTTTTAAGATTGCGCCTTAGCGGCTCTGTGTTCTCGTATCCATCGTAGCTCTTCTTCTACATCGTCGGCGTAGTCGTCATCGGCGTCTTCCAACTCCTCTTCTCTGCAGCCGTATACTCTACCCTCTTCGATAAATTCGACTTCATACACACGAATGACCTGCAAGAAGTCGCCCATATCCCGAACATACCCCTCGCTTCCCGCCCTCATAAGTATGTCGCCGACTTTGGCAAACGGGAAAGTACCGTCGTTTCGTATCTCTTTTAATAGGCGTACTTTTTGCCCGAAGCCAAACTTCGGGAGTATCTCGTCCTTAGCTGAAGGAGAGCTGTACTTGTGACTGGCAGTTGCCATGGTTTACTCCGTGTTCTTCAGTTTTGCAGCTCATTTGAGTCGAGCAGGTAAAGCAAGGCGTCGGATTTTCAAAAAGCCCCCACACCTCCGCCGCAGATGGATTGTAACCGCCCTCAAAATCCTTATAGATTTTGATAAGCGCAAACTGATAGGCGTTTAGCAGCTGCTCTTCACTCAGATTTTCTACCGTTTTTGCCTTTTCTATCAGTTCGCCGAATTTTCTAAGGATATGAAATCTTTTGACATTCAGCACCCTCTCGTCAAAGTCAAGTTCAAAAAACTCAAAATAATCTTCAGCGTCTCTTAGTTTGTAAAATTCGTCAATCCGTCTCATAATAAACCCCCCTACCTAAGTGCGTCAGCGTCTCTCTCGCCGGTTCTGATTCTATACACCTCATCCACATTGTAAACAAATATCTTACCGCTGCCATGGTTGAGGTCGTGAGCGTTTTCCATGATAATGTCTATCGCCAGAGTTTTGAACTCGCAGTTTGATACCACTATCTCAAGTTTCACTTTTTTGTTCAGCTCGCTTGCGTCAACTTCTTGAGTAAGCGAAATATTTCCAAAACCTCGCGTCTCGCTTACGGTAATACCGCTAATACCGTTTTTCAAAAGGGCGTTTATGATGTCGGAGAGTCTATCTTCGTTGACTACAGCCATTACCATTTTCATTGTAAGCTCCTCTAAATTTTTATGCTATTTCTTGAGCCAGATGTACATAACAGGCTTTTGGACAAACCTTGGCGCACACTAGACATCCTATACAGTTTTCAGCGTTTACGAGTATCATGAATTTTTGCTCATCACCATCCTCATCTTCCTCGGCATCCAATGTCATAACGCTTGAAGGGCACGCTTTGTAGCATCTGCCGCACGCTATACACTTCTCTTTGTCGATACTCTCAACAAATTTTTGAACCCATTCCCCGCCGCCTTTTGTTCTTGCCATTACGAATGCCATGTGAAATCCCCCTTTGTGTTATTTTTTGTATTCGTTGTAAGTCGCAATAGCCTTGTCAAGCATCTTTTCGCCCTCTTCTACGAGCTTTTCGATAGTTGGATAGCCAAATCTATGCGCATCTTTAAAATATTTATCCACGATAACTATCTTGTCCGCTATCACTACGCCCCGACCAAAACCCTCATGGCTCATCTCGATGACCACATTTGCCATCTCCATCGTCTTTTGCTCAAAAGCGAGAGCCAAGGCCTGAAGCAGGAGCCTCATATCTTTTATCTGTTCTTGCGTAATGTCAGCTATTATCGGTATCTCTTTTAGCTGCTCTTTTGTTTTGATGTATTTCTCACCAAGTAGCTTCTCATCGCTATCTTTTTCCCAAACGCCGTATGTATCAAGCGCCCGCACCTGTTTTACCAACTCTTTTAAAAATACACTATCACTCATGCCGACAACCCCTCTTCTCTTGCTACTATTCTTTTTATCCATGGCGGAGGATTGCCATTTAACATCGCTACCAGACTATTTAGCGCCTCCTCTATCGGTATCGCTTTTTCGACTTTGATAGGGTGTATCTGCGCCTTTACCACTCTAGCCGCAGCCGTCGGTCCTATCGCCTGGCAATAGACTATCGAGCACCCTTGTATAGCGGCTATTTTGGAGTTTATTTTCTCGTCTTCAATCTCCGGCGAGTCTTCGCTTTTTACCACTTCGGTAAGAGTAAAACCATCTTTTGTGATGTCATACACCGCAAACTGTTTCGCCCATCCGAAGTGCTCATCTACACTTACCAAATCTTTTGTCGCAAATGCTACTTTCATCTTAATGTCCTTCTTTTGTATGGTGTTCTTCTATGAGATTTGCCGTTTCAAACAACAGCTGTAAGCTTCCCTCATACAAGATGTCAGTTTTTAGCGAATGTCCCAAAGCCTCAAAAATCGGAAAGCCTCTAAGAAGCAGTGACTTATGATTAGATTGTGCAATACTCTTTCCGTGCTCGTTTGTTACGATAACATCGATGTTCGTGAGCATTTTTGATACATCTTCAAGGTCGCCTGTTGTGACATTTTTGTAAGCTTCTAAACCGTTTTGTACTTTTTGTGGTAACACGATACTAACAATTTTGGCGCCTGCCTCGCTTAGCGTATCGGCTATGCTTCTCGCATTATCAGCCTCTACCGCAACAAGAAAACTATGTTTGCCGATAACAAAATGTGTATCAAGCATCGCATCTTGCAATCTTGCGCGCCATCTTTTTATCCGTTCGTTCGGCACATATCCCATCTTCAAAAGCTCTTCTACAAAATTGTCGGTATTGACAAGTCCGCCAAGAGAGTCAAAATGCAGGTGTTTTATCAGGCTGTTTTTCGCCCTCATCGCCTCACCGCAACCCGTCACGCTCATACCTATCGTAATGACAACCTCACAGTTCGCCAGAGAGACGAGATGCTCCATCTCTATCCCCCCGCTACTCATCTGCCCTTGCTTCTCGCCAAGATACCCGTCAAGCGAAGTAGATATGTCGGGAAGCGCAAACACACGCAAAAACCCCATGTCAAATAGAAACTCTTTGAGCCGCTCCACCTCAAGCGCACTCATGGAGACATTGGGCACAATGAGCGCTTTTCTAGGCTCAATCTCGCTTTTTTCTTCGACTAGTTGCTCTATCATCGCCCTTACTGTAAGGCTCCATCCACTCTCAAATCCACCTTCAAAATCAGGCGTATTGACCCAGACTATCGGCGACTCTATCTTGCTTGCAGAGCCTCTGAGGTCGTCGCCTTTTGCCTCGGTAAGCCCTGTGCTATATAGCCCGATAAGGCTAGGCGTGATTTTTTTGGTGATATTGTCCACCGCCGTACCCACGCCGTACTCGCCGCCGTCAAACACCGCCGTAATGTCATTGACCGCCGTAGTCTGAATGGCGATAGGCTCGTTAAAGTGACGGGTAAAAAATACCTTCGTAAAGCTAGCGCACCCTTGCGCTCCATGCATAAGCGGCATACACCCCTTCACACCGAGAAATGCAAGCGTTGCACCCATCGGCTGAGATAGCTTAAATGGATTTACAGAGATAGGCTTCAGCGCTACTTCGCCCACGGCGCATCCTTTGAGGCTATTTGAAATACAGGATTTTGCAGAGCATCCGCCACATCTTTTGCGAAGTTGAGAAGCCCGTCATATCCGCCATAACTTATCTTCTTCTCTTGATTCACATCCACAAACGCTATTTTGTTTTTAAGAGCCGTATAGAGACTTCGTCCGCCCGCTAGCAAAATGTGCGCTCCTCTTTCTTTGATTACCCTAGGCTGGTCAACGCCCGGCACCTTCATCAACTCACCGCTTTCGCCAAGATACTCTCTCGCCTTTTCGATGTCGTCTTCTGTGGCTTTGTTGATAGCTGTAGCCACGACTTCGATGCCAAGGTCTTGCAAAGCGGAGACAAAAGACCATGACTTGTTGCCGCCCGTATTTAGTACCGCTTTTTTACCATTAAAAAGCGCCTTATAGGGGATTAATTTTTCATCACACGCCGCTTCTTCTTCGGTTATTACCTCTAAAGCCCGTTTTGTAAGCGCCTCGTCGTTAAAGGCTTTGACTATCTCCATAATGGCGTTGGTCGTATCTCGTTTGCCGTAAAAAGAGACACTTATCCAAGGAATTCCCCATTTTTCATTCATCTTTCTGGCCATCGTAACTAGCGATTTGGCGCACACGAGCACATTTAGCTTCGCTCTATGCGCCGTCATTAGCTTCTCTATTCTGCCGTCGCCGCTAAAAGATGAGAGCACACGGATGCCTATTTTTTCGAGTATCGGCACATACTGCCACATATCGCCCGTTACATTGTATTCACCGATGAGGTTGATGTCGTATGGTGTGGTGTACTCCGGCTCTCGTCTGCCTATCACCTGTTCAAGCACCGCTTCGCCAGCCACGCGGGAGCCAAAATTTTTGCCGCCGATGAAGCCCGGAGCATGCACCGTAATCATCGGAATGCCGAGCTCTTTTTCCTTGTCTCTTGCGACAGCGTCGATGTCCTCACCAGTCATTGCGGTAACGCAGGTGGAGTAGATAAATACGGCTGAGGGCTTGTAATTTGCCACGACAAAATCCACGGAGTTACGAAGCTTTTTGTCCGCTCCAAAGATAAGGTCATGCGTAGTGATGTCGGTCGTGAAGCCCATCTGGGTCATGTCCGTACCGCCCCAAGTAGTCTTGGTCTGTCTAGTCTCCCATGATGCGTTGATACAGGTGGCTGGAGAGTGGACGATGTGTGCACAATCGGCAAACGGGAAAAGCGATATTTGCGCCCCTTCAAAAGCGCATCCGCCCGCAGTAGCCCCCGGCTTTGGCTTTTCGCAAGTTGTTTTTTTCTCTTTATTGTGCGAACAGGAGCTTTCGTTGTATAGTTCTTTTATCGTAGAGCGCGCCAGCATCTTCCATCCCTTCAAAAAGGCTTTTGCACTTACAATGCATTTTTGTTTCCACTGGTGCGAAACAACCGATAAAGGATATAATGGCACACTTAGAAAATAGAGAGACGGATGACGAATTTAGGACTATCAAAACGGTTGCTTGAAGCCATGACAAAAGAAGGGTTTACACAGCCCACCCCAGTACAAGAGCGGGTAGACGGGAAGCGGCAAGACGGCAAGCTTTGTACTGCCTATCTTAGAGATGTGGGCAAAAACCGTCGGAGAGGGAAAGCCAAAAATTAAGGCGCTCGTACTCACACCCACAAGAGAGCTGACGGCGCAAGTCGCCCACATTTTTGAGACACTGGGCACATCGCTGTACAAACGCCCAAAAGTCGTCTCCATAGTCGGCGGCGAGCAGATAGGCGACCAGCTTTTGGCGGTGCAAAAAGGGTGCGACATCGTAGTGGCTACATCTGGAAGGCTCCTTGACATATTGGATAAAAAGCAGATAAACCTCTCGCATCTGGAATTTTTCATCCTAGATGAAGCCGACAAGATGCTGGATCTGGGCTTTGCGGCGGAGCTTGAACTGATACTCGCCTCCATTCCCACAAAACGCCAAAATATGCTTTTTTCCGCCACCTACCCGCCAAAGGTGCTAGAGATAGCCTCCAAAATCACGCAAAACCGAGAGCATAGCGCAAAGAGTGATAGAGGTAAATCACGAAAACCGCAGTCCGCTTCTAAGGCATCTTTTGGAGAGTGAAAAATGGGCGTCCGTGCTTGTATTTATGGCGAGCAAAAGAGCGGCGGAAAATATTTCGGCGAAGTTTCGCAAGTATGGGCTCAAAGCGTACTCATTTCACGGAGACCTCGAACAAGATGAGAGACGGCACACGCTAGATGAGTTCAAAAAACGCAAAATCCGCATACTTTTTGCCACCGACATAGCCGCAAGGGGTCTTGACATCAACGACCTAGAGTGCGTGGTAAATTTCGACCTCCCAAGAGCGCCAGCCGACTACATCCACCGCATCGGACGCACGGGGCGAGCCGGCAAATCAGGCGTCGCCATATCGTTTATCTCGCACGAGGACAAAGAGCATTTTGCATTGATAGAAAAACGGTGTGGGGTCAAACTGGAGCGGGAAAGTATAGATGGGTTTGAACTAACAGGCGAAGCGGTGCCAAAACCGCAAGGCAACGAGCCTGTAAAAGGCAAACGAAAAAGCAAAAAAGACAAGGCAAGAGAAGCCGCAGCACAAAATAAGGAACAAAAATGAATTTTAACACCATGAACGACGAGGCAAAGACGCTAATACACGGCAGACTTACAGAGTGCGTCAACGCCTTTGGCGGAGCAAGCCACTTTTACCAACTACTAGAGGCGATCAGAGCCGCAAAACCAAACCCTCTTCTAGCCAAAAACTGCGTGTTTGGCTTCGAGCTAGGCACGGTCAAATGGGGCAAAGCGATATTTGAAGACAAGCTAAATCTGCTTACAAAAGCCCGCTTGCACGAAGGCAAAAACAACAATCTCCTCCCAAAAGAAAACGACCAAGCGTACAAAAGAGTACTAAACCTAGTGCGTGCGCTAAAACCGATAGAGTTCAAAGTAAAACCAAAAAACATCAAACACGGCGAAGGCTTCACAGTGCAGCCGTTTGAAGTGATAGACGAAACCACGACACGCATGGACCCGATATTTGATATTTTGTTTTTTGCGGGGATTGATACGGCGAAGAAAATACTAAAATACAATCCACCGAGCGATGCAAACGAAATACAGAGCTAGTTTTAACCGAAAATAAACCTCTTCAATCTCTCATAGCTCCCGCCATCCGCCTCTTTGAGCGCCGCTATATACTCGTCTCTGCTCGCACCGACGGTTGTCGTGTCGCCGCCTCCCCATCTGGGTAGCTTCTTGCCGTTTTTGAGTAGCCATATATCGGTAGCTAGCCTCGCCCATCTACCGTTGCCGTTTGGGAAAGGGTGGATTTTGACTAGCGTGTGATGCAGTTTTGTTGCCGTCTTTTCATAATCCCAGTTTGCCGCCCAAAATTTCAAATCATCCGACATCTGATACATCGCCATTATTATCTTGCTAGCCTCCACGCCTATCGTGGTTTGCGTCGTACGATACTCTCCCGCCCAACTCCACACATCACCGAACATATCTTTGTGTAAGCGTCTCAAAAATCTATCGTCAAAAACCACTCTCTTAACCTGCGAGGCATCCAACGCATAAAGCAAATACGCTTTTGATATATTTTGTGCTTCGGCATCATCTAGCTGTTTGCGACTTTTGATATTTTTTTGTTTTAGCCCCGATATGTCATCCAGTGGCGTTTCGCCGTTTTTGTCAAAAACTATCATGCCCAGACTTTTGATTTTGGCATTTGAGAGATGGCTTTTTTGGTCTCTCTCAGTATTTTGGCTCTAGCGCCCGTGCTAGGTGTTTGCTCCTCCAGCGTCGAACTTTGGACGATTCTACCCACTATCGCTTCCGCTTTTTTTGCCAACTGTTTTTTGTATGCCGTCTCAGCTGATATTTTCGGTTTTACCGTGATTTCACACTCTAGCGCAGTCGCTATCTTTTCTAGCGTGCTTAGCGATATATCGTTTCCCGCAAAAGCCCTTTTGAGCGTCGCCGTGCCGATACCCGCTTTTGAGGCTATCGCCTCGTACGGCATAGATAGGCTCTCTTTGCGTTTTTTGAGCTCCGATAAGATTATATTTTTTAGCATTATCGCCTCCAAAAAGTATCACTTATGATATTTTATCTTATCACAAAAAGTATCGTATATGAGCTTTTTTGTTGCTTATTTTTGTGAATAGTAAATCCACTACCGCAACACGCTAAAATACACCCAATTAAACATCAGGAAAACACCATGTCATTTTCAAAACTAGGTCTGTCGCAACAGATACAACAAAATGTCAAAGAAGTCGGCTATGAGACTCCGACACCCGTGCAATCAGGCGTCATTCCTCTAGCTCTAAAAGGAAAAGATATTTTGGCGGCGGCTCAGACGGGGACGGGTAAGACGGCGGCTTTTGCTTTGCCGATACTTCAGCTTTTGGGTGATGCGGCGAGTGAAGATGAAGCGGTGCGTGCTCCGAGGGCGCTTATTCTCGTGCCTAGCCGTGAGCTTGCAATGCAAGTGGGCACAAACATAGAAGCTTACGGCGCAGAGCTACCTCTTGTGTCGGCAGCTATTTACGGTGGGGCAAATATCGCTCCTCAAGCCAAAAAACTGCTTGCGGGTGTAGACATCATCGTGGCGACACCGGGGCGACTCCTTGATCATCTGAAACTCAAAAATCTTACTCTCTCTAAAGTAGAGTTTTTGGTGCTGGATGAGGCGGATAGCATGCTGGACATGGGCTTTATCCGTGACATCGAGAGTATATTGGAGCGACTACCGAAAAAAAGACAGACGATGCTCTTTTCTGCGACGCTTTCAGGCGGGGTCAAAAGGCTTTCCGAGACGATACTCAAAAAGCCGCAGCTAGTCCAAGTAGACGCTTATGCGACAATAGCGGAGGGCATCAAACAAATCGCCTACACCGTAGACAAAGAGCAAAAATCAGAGCTTCTTTCGTATCTCATAGGCTCAAAAAACTACAAACAAGTGCTTATTTTTTGCCGCACCAAAGCGGGGGCTGAAGAGGTTGCGCAGGATTTTGAGTCCAGAGGGCTAAAAAGCGAATCCATCCACAGCGACAAAACGCACGGAGCCAGAGGCAGAGCGCTTGAGAGCTTCAAAGAGGGTAAAGTCAGGGTGCTAGTAGCCACAGACCTCGCCGCAAGAGGGCTAGACATCGACAATCTACCGTATGTCGTCAACTACGATGTACCGCACATCCCGACAGACTACATCCACCGTATCGGACGAACAGGACGAGCGGGCAACGAGGGCGAGGCGATAACATTGCTTTCGTCCGAAGAGGCGCATAACTTCAAAAAAATAGAAGAGCTACTGGGCAAAACCATCGAAAAAATAGTGCTTCCCGGATATGAACCGACAAACGTACCTGAGCCAAAAAAGAAAAACAAAGGCAGCGGCAAAGGCAATGGAGCCAAAAAAGGCGAAGCTCCGAAAAAAACAGCGGGAGCGTTTGGCAACAAAAAAGCCAAAAAAGAGCCGCTAAGAGGTAGAGCGTTTGTAGAGTCGAAGATGGCGGGTAAGGGTCGGGGGAATAGAGGCAGATAAACCCACGAGGGAGCAAATGATGAAAAGTAGTTACAAGCCGCCTTTTACTATTACTTCAAAAATAGTTTCCTTGGTTGGAGACATTAGCGAATTAGTCGGTGCGCTAAGTGCGATAGAGACTCAAATAGCCATGCCAAAACTTCGCAAAGAAAACTTTGTCAAAACGATTACGGGAACCTTGGAAATAGAGGGCAACACGCTAGGAGCCGAGAAGATTACGGCGATGCTTGACGGCAAACGAGTACTAGGAAGCGTGCGAGAGATTGCCGAGGTCAAAGGGGCGATAACCGTCTATGAAAAACTAGGTAGTTATCGCTACAAAAAAGAGGGCGACTTGCTTCTCGTCCACAAAGAGCTTATGAGCGAAATTTTGAAAAACGCAGGAAGCTACCGCAAAACACAAGTCGGAGTCGGCGGCGCAAACGGCGTAACACACATAGCCCCACCAGCAGATAGAGTGCCGCAACTTATGGGCGATTTGTTCGCATGGCTGGACAACACAACCGAACACCCCTTGATAGTAAGTTCGGTATTCCACTACGAATTTGAGTTTATCCATCCTTTCATAGACGGCAACGGGCGCATGGGCAGACTATGGCAGACGCTTATTTTGCGGGAGTGGAAGAGCTTTTTTGAATTTGTACCGATAGAGAGCGTGGTGCGAGAAAGACAACGACAATACTATGAAGCCTTGGAAAATGGCGGTGTAGATGGCGAGAGTACGGTATTTATAGAATTTATGTTGGAGTGTATTTTTGAGGCTGTGAGTTCGGTAAACACGGACGAGATAATCTTGCAATATCTAGCCAATAACCCAAAAGCAACTGCGGCGCAAATGGCGGACTTCTTGCATATTACGGTAAGGGCTGTGGAGAAACAGATAGCAAAATTAAAAGCCGAGGGGCAAGCTGGTGCGAGTGGGGAGTGCTAGAAAAGGGGAGTGGCAAGTCGAAACATCAATATTTCAGTAAACAATTGTAAAATAAATAGATTTTTGAGATAAAGATGTAACGCAGGATACTTAATGACTGAACAAGCAACAAATGCCGGTGTTTACTCATCTAGCGGATTTGAGTTTCAAAAAAATTGCGCACTATATATTTTGCTAGATAAATACTCTTCTCTTAAAAAAGTGAATTATTTTATTTACCTTGAGCATTACGAAGATTTTGTATTTTGCATTTTGGACAATCACGATTTGATAGACGAGATTAGTTTATACCAAGCCAAACAAAGTTCTAGTGAGTGGCGAATAAGCGATTTACATGAAATTATTAAAAAAATCATTGAAAATTCTTTTGCTGCTGATAAAGATGCGCATCCAAAAAATGACCCATACAGTAAGCTTCTATATTTTGTATCCAATAAAGCGATGCAACTAAAAACAACTGGTAAAAATCAAAAAGTAGACAAGATACACCCCGCTAGAGATTTTGCAAAGCATAGTGAGCTAAAAATAGAGATACAAACTATTATAAAAAATGAACTTGGTAAGCTTCCCGATCATGAATCATACATTCAAGAGCTTGACAATTTAACACTTGCATACATCGATCTCCCACAGAAAATTGCATCACAAAAACAAATGTTAATCGGAAAATTTAAAGAAATATTTGAAGATAGTGTTAGTGACCCAAAGGCTGCAATAGAAACACTAACAAGTTTATTTAGAAAAATAGAAACAACCTTTAATCAAAATAAGCAAATTTCATTGACGGATACAACAAAACGAGTAGCTAAAAGCGAAATTGATCAAGCAATAAACATCATTACAACAAAACAAAAAGCATATGACTTTTGGAGAAGCAAAAAAGACGAAATAGCAACCTCCCTACTAATTCCACTTCAGCAGCATACAGCATTTAAGGAAGCTTTTGTCAATAGTTTTGACTTATTCAAAGATTTATCGCAAACGGAGCATAAAAAAATTTACAACTATGTGTTAAATAAACATGAAACATTTAATTGTTATACGCAGGCAGAATGCCTGAGATTGCTATACAGCAACTTTAGCATGCAGGAGCTATCAAACTTAAACGAGCTTCAACAAAAGGCGGCACTTTATGCTGCCTTTACAGAAATAGCAATCAAGGACTAACATGCATAGCATATTAAAATTTCAGAGCTTTCTAGTTTTTGACGAAACAACAAAAAAATATTTTTATCGCACTTTTAAAAATGTGTTTAATGTTATTTATGGAAAAAATACATCTGGGAAAAGCACACTTATACAATCGCTTTTATATACTTTTGGAATTAACGATGTTAAAAATAGACTAACGGAAATACTTGCAAATAATCCAATTTTTAGACTTGAATGCTTAGTCAATGAGAAGGAGCTCATAATTGTTAGGCATATTGACAACATATATATAAAATACAATAGTCAAAAAATTGATAGGTTTTATGGCATTGGACATGATGTCTCACAGGAGCACGTTAGATTAAAAGAATTTTTAAGTAATTTATTTAATTTTACTCTAATGCTAGAATCAAAAAATAATTTTAAAGAAGCTCCAATTGAAACAATGTTTCTTCCATATTATATTTCGCAATCGAACGGCTGGGATGAGGTGCGGGAATCTTTTAACAACTTGGGATATTATAAAAAATTCAAGCATGATTATTTAGACTATTACCTTGGCATTGAGACATCCGAAGATAGACTGGAGAAACAAAAACTGGAAATCGAAAAATATAATTTACAAAAAGAATTAGATTTTTATTCCAATTTTGAGCAAAACCACAAAGAACTACAAATATCAAAAATGGCCGACGAAGAGTTTATCAAGCAAGCCATGGAATATATTGATGAATATAATAAAGATCAAAAAGATTTGAAAAGATTTGAAAAAGATTTAATTTTTATATCCAATGAGCTAGGCTATCACAAAACTAGACTGTCTATTTTAAAAAAAATAAAAAAGAATCAGGACACTCAAAATCCAGAGCATGATAAATGCCCAGTTTGCTCAAACAAACTCAATCCATCGACTGAAAATATTTATGCATACCATCAAGAAATCAACGATACCTCATCTCAACTTGAAACAACAAATAAAATAATTCAGGGACTTCAAGCAGACATTGACTCTCTTACAAGGAAAATAAGTACGATACAGATCAAGATTGAAGAACGCTACAAGGTTATACAAGAAAATAATCTTCAAGATATTAGCTTTAAAACATGGATAACCAATAAATCTAATCTTGAAATATTAAGAAATCTTGATGCAAAAAAAACAAAGATAGAGGAGAGATTTAAACTTGTTGATTCTGATTTAAAAAAATACAAAACTGACGCAGATGTCCAAAATTTGAGAAATCTGCAAGATTTAGAATTTTCAAAAGTCTTTAAAGAGTTGTTAAAACAGCTTAAAATTGAAAATAGCTTTATGCTTAGTGATTCCAATAAGTATACTTCTCTTTATGATGCATCCGACTTTCCACTACAGGGGGTCGAGAGACACAAAACAATCTTGGCGCATGTATTTGCTTTTAATAAAATCATTGCAAAAAGTAAAAAAATACATAGATTCCCACTTATGTTAGATGCAATCTTCAAAGAAGACATAGAGGAAAGCAATAAAAATATAATTTTAGAATTTCTAGAAAAAAATATGCCGCCAGACACTCAGACATTTATTTCTGTTGCGGAATCAAAGGGCAATGAATGGGTGTCCAGTAGATTAGGCTATGGGAATTTAATAAATATTGGGGAAAGTACGGAAGAACGAGCTTTTTTGGTTGCAAATGATTTAAAAAAAATTGAAAATATTTTGTCTAGCACAAATGAAATTATTGACGCAATTTAAATTAACACATAAATAACTATGAGTTTTCCAAATATGGATGCCAAAGCAATGCAATAACGCATTATAATATACAAACAAAAGGGTAATAAAAATGAGCAAAAATCTAATCTCAAAAGAAAGCCTAAAAAAAGTCATAGCAACGACTCAAAACATAGAGGGCTACAAAGAAGCTAGTAGCGAAGTAGTTGCAAAAGTCAAAGAACTAAAGGCTAAGTATGGCATTAAAGTATCAGCTAAAAGATAGCTCTTTTTATATTGATGGGAGCGATGTTCCAAAAAACAAGCTAGGCATTACGGAGAGCCTCGAAATACATGAGCTTGAAAGGGAGCTTTTGGAAGATGCCTATGAAGTTTTTTATGATGAGCTTGACGAAAATACCATTTTTGACGAAGAATATTTTAAAGAGCTACACAGAAGGACGTTTGATTCTCTTTATGATTGGGCTGGCGAATATAGAGATTTTAATATGGCAAAGGGCGAAAGTAGATTTTGCCAAGGCGCTTTCGTGAATACCTCATCAAAAAAGATATTTGATGAGGTAAAAAATGACGGCTACCTACAAAACTGCGAGCAAACACCCAAAGCTGAATTTGCTAAAAAACTTGCGTACTACAAATGTGAGCTTATTGCACTGCACCCATTTTGTGAATTGAATGGTCGGATTACAAGGATGTTTTTTGACATGATAGCCGTCTTTAATGGCTACGCTTACATAGACTACTCCACCGTAACTCCCACAGAATACATAGAAGCATCTATTGAGTGTGTTCAGTTGGCAAATTGCGGCAAAATGGAAAAAATAATTTTTGATGGGCTTATGAAGTAAAAACCCTCCGCAAGCCCGAAGGCTTCGGAGGGCAAAACAAGGAGTGATGAAGTCGGAAAATTATCTTACTAGGTCGAAGAAGTAGTCTGTTTTTGCAGTCTGTTTTGTTTCGTCGTCTAGTTTGTCTAGGACTTTGTTTACTATCCAAGATAGTAGGTTGATACCACCCTCGTATCCGTGGATAGAGTATCTGTGCATGTGGTGTCTGTCGAAAATTGGGAAGCCTATTCTAATAAGCGGAGTTCCCGTATCTCTTTCTAGTTCTTTACCGTAGCTGTTGCCGATCATAAAATCAACTGGCTCAGTAAATAGGAAGCTTCTCATGTGCCATAGGTCTTTTCCAGCCCATACATGGCAAGCGTCTTTTGCAGGACAAGTGTCAAGAAGAGCTCTCATCTCTGCTTCCCAACCGTCCGGTGCATTGTGGCAAAGAACGTGAGTCGGCTCTGCGCCCATCTCTATAAGGAAAGATACCATACCAAGGAGGAAGTCTGGATCTCCCCAGATAGCGAATTTTTTGTCGTGCATATATGGGTAGCTGTCTTGCATAGCGTCAACAAGTCTACCTCTAGCCACTGTAAGTTCAGCCGGAACTGCCTTACCTGTCAATTTTGAAAGACCCATTACAAATTCGTCAGTCCCTTTAAGACCGATTGGATTGCTAACGTGTGTCTCTTGTTTGTACTTGTTTTTCAAAGTTTTCATTATTTTTTTAGAAGCATATTTTTGAAGGCTTATAGTGCCTTTTGAATTTATGCTGTCTTTTAGGTCGGCAACAGTTGTGCCGCCCGCAAACATTTGGTAGTTACCCGCAGGCATATCCCATTGCTCGCTCACATCGCCAAGAGTAACAATCGGGCCAAACATTTCAGCCATTTTTTTGACTTCTCTGATGCTCCCGATATAAGTTTCAAATCCAGGCAGAAGGTTGATTCTATCTGTTTTTTCTCCAGCTACACCCATTTGTGTAATCATAGAGAACATCATGTTTTCGTAGCCTGTGATATGCGAACCAACAAAGCTTGGTGTGTGTGCATAAGGCACTGCGAAATCTTCAGGTATAGCACCCGCTTCTCTTGCATTTCCGATGAAAGCTTGAAGGTCATCACCGATAACTTCTGCCATACAAGTAGTTGATACGGCTATCATTTCAGGTTTGTACATTTCTAGGCAGTTTTGAAGACCGTCTACCATATTTTTAAGACCGCCGAAAACCGCAGCATCTTCTGTCATGGAGTCCGATACTACAGGAGTCGGCTCTTTGAAATGCCTAGTAAAATATGTTCTAAAGTACGCAGTACAACCGTGTGAACCATGCACATAAGGCATAGTGTTGGCAAAGCCAAGAGCGGCATACACGGCGCCTAGGGGCTGACAAGCTTTTGCCGGGTTGATTGTGATACCCTCTCTGGCAAGGTTTTTTTCTCTATAGTCCCAAGATTTTGTCCAGTCGGATACTTCTGATATTTTGTCGCATGAAGGCATACCTTCAAACTCTTTTTTACCTTTTAGAACTTCTTGATATTCAGGTTTTTGAAACAGTTTTTGACCGTTTACGATTTGATTAAGATCTTGCATTTTATTGTCCTTTTGGCTAAAGCTTCTGTACTTTGCCCAAATTTAAAGGGTAAGCGAAAAAAGAGAGACTGATTAAGCCTCTACACTATCCCATGGCGCTTTTGCAGCGCTCCAAACAGGTGAGTTAACCGCCATGTCGATATCTTTTGCAAATATTGCGAAAGCATCGAAACCGTGATAAGGACCACTGTAATCCCAAGAGTGCATTTGTCTAAACGGAAGACCCATTTTTTGGAAGACATATTTCTCTTTAACGCCTGAAGCTACTAGGTCAGGTTTTAGCTTTTTAACAAACGCTTCAAGCTCATACTCGTTAACATCATCATAGATAAGTGTCGTATTGCTTACTTCGTGTTTTGTTCTCTCATAGTCGTCATCATGAGCAAACTCATAACCGGTTCCTATTACTTCCATACCAAGGTCCTCATAAGCGCCGATAACATGTCTTGGTCTAAGACCGCCAACATATAGCATTACTTTTTTGCCCTCTAGTCTCGGTTTGTACTTAGCGATAACGCCTTCGCACATTGGCTTGTACTTCTCGATAACTTTCTCAGTATTAGCTTTGATAGTGTCATCAAAATGAGAAGCTATTTTTCTAAGAGACTCAACAGTTTTACTCCAACCGAAGAAGTTATACTCTTCCCAAGGAATACCAAACTCTTTTTCCATGTGTCTTGTGATGTAATTCACAGATCTATAGCAGTGAAGCAGGTTTAGCTTAGCTTTTGGAGCAAGAGCTACCTCTTTTAGTGTCGCATCGCCTGTGTATTGACTGATAACTCTAAGACCCATCTCTTCAAGAAGGATTCTAGAAGACCAAGCATCGCCGCCGATGTTGTAGTCGCCAAGGATTGAAACATCATAAGGAGTTGACTCAAAACCTGCTTGGTATTTACCCATTACTTCATCGTTTAGCACATGATCTCTTATCATGTCGTTTGCGATGTGGTGACCTAGGGATTGAGAAACACCTCTAAAACCTTCGCAACTTACAGGGATAACAGATTTAGATATTTCTGCTTGAGCTTTTTTGGCGCTAGCATTGATGTCGTCACCGATAAGACCGATTGGGCACTCAGACTGGATAGATATGCCTTCCACTAACGGGAAAAGTGCGTTTATTTCAGTGATTGCTTTGCCTAGTTTTTTATCGCCGCCGAAAACGATGTCGTTTTCTTGGAAATCTGTCGTAAAGTTCATAGTAACGAAAGTATCTATTCCGGTTGTACCGATGTAATAGTTTCTTCTACCGCTTCTTGAGTATTGACCACAGCCTACAGGACCGTGAGATATGTGAACCATATTTTTGATTGGACCCCATACAACACCCCTAGAGCCGGCATAAGCACAACCTCTTTGGCTCATTACACCCGGTACAGTTTTTTTGTTTGACTGAACACCGGCACATGTTTTTGTTTCATCGCTAGGAGCGCCAACACCTAGATGTTTTGCTCTATTTTTGGCAGTTTTCTCAGGTAAGCTCTTTAGAACTTCTTCGATTGCGCCCTTCATTTCGGTTACAAGATTTTCCGGTCCCATGACGACCCTCCTCTTAATTCAATATTACGCCGCACGAACAAAGTCCGCACCGGCTACGCTAGGCGCTATGCTACTGAAGCTAGTCACTTCGCGCCAGATTTTTTAATTATTTGTAAGACACTTCTACAGTAATTTGATCTCTTGATTTGTCGAAGAAATCAGCTATTTCAACAGACTCAGCATCTTTTTCTTGGCTTTTAACAAGAGCAGCTATTTGATATTTGTTTGTAAAAGTCAAATATTTTGCTTCTTTAGCATCGTTTTCAACTTCAAAGTATTGAACAAGAGCTTTTCCAAGAACTGTTCCTGTGTTTGCTAGCGTTTTGTATTCAGTGTTACCTGCATATATTTTTACGCTCGCAACTTTTGACATAGAAGCGCTTACTGCCTCTTCCAATTTTGCTAGAACTTTATCATCTGATATTTTGTTTCCTTCAGATGCAGGAAAATGAAATCCAAGTACAAACATCTTTATCTCCTTATGTATTTTTTTAAAATGCCAATTAAGCGTTAGCTTTTTTACCTATGTTAGCTTCGTCAGCCGCTTCTTCGATACCGAATTCCATTAGTAGAGACTCAAGGTCATCCATCGCAAGAGGAGTAGGTATTACTTTTAGGTCGTTAGCTATGATTTTTCTAGCCAATTCTTTGTACTCTCTAGCTTGGTTAGAAGTCTCAGCGTACTCAACAACTGTCATTCTTCTAAGTTCAGCATGCTGAACGATGTTGTTTCTTGGAACAAAGTGAATCATTTGAGTACCAAGAGCTTCAGCAAGAGCAACAGCAAGGTCATACTCTTTATCTGTCATACGAGCATTACAGATAAGACCGGCAAGTCTAACACCACCAGTGTTTGCGTATTTCAAAATACCTTTAGAGATATTGTTTGCAGCAAACATAGCCATCATTTCGCCTGACATAACGATGTATATCTCTTGAGCTTTACCTTCACGGATTGGCATAGCAAATCCACCGCAAACAACATCCCCAAGAACATCGTAAGATACGAAGTCAAGATCATCAGAGTATGCGCCGTTTTCTTCTAGGAAGTTAATAGCGGTAATAACACCTCTACCTGCACAACCAACGCCTGGCTCTGGGCCGCCTGATTCTGTACACTTGATCCAACCGCCGGTGTTTTGCTCATCTTCAGTATTGAATATACCAGCACCTGATTTACATACATCATCAAGCTCAAGGTCTTCGACAGTACCAGCTTGCGCAGCCATTTCCATAATAGTAGTTTGTGATTTCTCATGCAAGATAAGTCTTGTAGAGTCAGCCTTCGGGTCACATCCTACGATTAGGATTTTTTTACCAAAGTAGTAAGCCATAGCGGCTAGTGTGTTTTGGCTAGTAGTCGATTTGCCGATACCGCCTTTGCCGTAGAAAGCAATTTGTCTAAGTGTGCTCATTTAGTTCTCCTTGTAAAAATTACAAAAGAGGAAGTTACATTTTGCGTTCCGCAGAAAAAATATATTTTAAAAAATTTTTATATTTTTTCTAGATTATCTAAAACAATCTTCCCGCTATTTTTTCAAAGTCATATTCTAAAGCCCTAAAAAACTCGTCCAAAAATTTTCTACTTTTTCTAACTAGAGCCATCTTAAATCCTTCAAATTAAAAAGTTGTCAAATTTTAGATAAATTTATTTTTTATAAGCTAAAATATTGCAAATTGCAATCTTATGGAGAATAGCATGACAACTTTTGAGGATATAGTCGAGAGACTAAAAGACATCATCTCTGCTACCGTGGGCGCTAAGAAGGTTTTTGACAAAGATGTAGCCACCGCCCTCGGTGTTGAGCCTATCAATTTTGCAACAATGAAAAAGAGAAACAAGATTCCGTTCAAAGAGCTATCCGAGTTTTGCGCAAGGCAAAAAATATCTCTAAATTGGCTGCTCTTCGACCAAGCGCCGGAGAGTCTTATAGATATAACCAATAAATACTATCAGGTCAAATACCTACGAGATGTGAGCGCATCCGCAGGGGGTGGAGCGGATAACTACGACGAAAATGCAGAACTTCTTACAATTCCGGATAATTTTGTAAGCGCAATGGGGGGTGAGAAAAATCTGCCGAATATAGAAGCGATAAATGTTGCAGGAGATTCGATGGAGCCAACGCTGTCGGATAGGGCTATTGTGTTTATCGACACGAGTAAGACCGACATCAAAAAAGGCGGCATTTTTGCGATAGTCTCCGAGAGCGGCGTGTTTATCAAAAGGCTAAACCAACGCATAGACGGCAGCGTAGAGATAATCTCCGACAACAAGGACTATCCGGTCAATACAGCCTCTGCATCGGATTTTGTAATAATAGGCAAGGCGGTATCGTCATTTAACAGTATCTTCTAACAAAGTTGTAGTACAAAAACAAATATGTAGTAGCCGCAGAGCTTTCCAATTAAATTACAAGTTTTTGAGCCGCTTTAGGAGTTTTGCTTTTTTGTGCGTCTCAAACTGCCCAAAAAAACGATTTTGCGTTAGTAACAAATATCCATCTTTTTGGCTCAGTAGCTCAAAACCGTAGCTGTACATATCTTCAAAGTCAAGCCCAAGCTCACCAAAAAGCTCTTTTTTGACAACGGTAAATCTAATCAACCCGTTTTTGAGCGCATACAAAGCCGTCTCATCTTCATAGATACGGCTCTCAAAGTTTCTAATTAGAGTTACACCAAGCTCCGCTTCAATTATCTCTGAAGCCTTATTGGCAAACTCCTTTGCCCTCTCATCTGCGCTCGCACAAACGGCAAACTTCACATCGGCAAATAAAAACAGCGGCAAAAGTAACAAAAAAAGGGTCTTTCTCATTGCCACATTCTACAAAAAGGCAAATAAATCGCCTTTAGAATTTCTTAGAGGCGATTTCAGAGCTAATCGTAGTGGAAATTTTGAGCACGTCATCTGCCAGTTTTTTAGTCTCAACGGCTATCTTGCTATTATCTTCGGCAGCAAGCCCGATGCTTACAACCGAAGAGCTAACCGATGCAACAGCTTTGCTCTGCGTCGTCATAGACTCGCTAATATCACCGATAGATTGGACTAGCATGCTTATATTGGCGTTTATCTCGCTGAGGCTCTTTTGCGTTCTCTCCGCTAGCTTTCGCACCTCATCGGCAACGACCGCAAAGCCCCTACCGTGGTCACCAGCTCTAGCCGCCTCTATCGCCGCATTCAGCGCAAGCAGATTTGTCTGCTCGGCTATGTCGTTGATTACGCTTACTATTCCTTTGATGTTTTCGGTTTGAGATACGATATTGTCCACTTGCGAGTTGAGCCCATCTATACTTTGGCTGACAGACTCGATGGATGTGGAGCTCTCCTCAAGTTCTCTAGTCTCTTTTGCTACCCTTATACTAAGCTCGTCAACAAGTTCGTTGAGCCTTTTTGATGTTAAACCAAGATTTGAGCTATTTTCGCTAGACAATCTAAGCAAAGAGCTCATTCCTTCGCCAAGCGCATTGACGGCAACGGTAATTTTTGCATGAGGGTTTTCCAATCTAGGTGTAAAGTCCTGCTTTGAATAGCTCTCAACAATGGATAATAGCCTATTTAAATTTTTGGCAACCGTATTTTCAAGCGTCTGAGCCATATCATTCATTTTTTCGCAAAGCGCCTTGTGCGTGCTATCTTTTATATTGCACTCCATTCTAGCTAGCATATCACCGCTTTTTATTTTTTCTACAAAACGCTCTATATCCCCCAAAAACTCCTGCTTATCCTCTTCGGCCGCAACGGCGTTTGTGCTCAAAAAAGTAAACGAATTTTGCATTTTGCCAAACTCATCATCGCCATTTATCGGCTCAAGCTTCGGATAAGAGCTTTTTTTGTCAAGATAGGCAAAAAAGCTATCGAGGTTTTTGGAAAATATTTTTAGCCTACCGACAATATGTCTTGCTATCACCTGCCCAAAAAGAAGTATAACAGCTACAAAAACAGCCAAAATTACCAAATTTAGCATTCTAAACTTCGCCGCCTCAGCCTCTCTATCTGCTATTGTCGTATCCAAAAACTCTTCCGTTAGCTTAGCTGCCGCATCCAAAGTCTCATTTGGGGCTCTATCTATACCTTTTACTGCATGGTCAAGGTCTCTGTAGTTTAGCTCATTGGTTCCAAACGGATGCGTCGATAACGCCGCAAAATACGCATCGTTATTTTTTCCCCAAGCAGTTCTAAACTCGGCGATTTTTGCCTTTAATTTATCTGCGCTCTTTTTTTCGGCTATGATTTTTTCAGCTTCACTCAAATGCTTGTCTACTTTTGTTATCTGCTTTTTTAGTCCCTCAGAGTACTTGTCGTAGTTTTTTGCGTCATGCCCCCTAAGAAGCACGTTTTTCCACTCCTGCACTTCTATCTTAAACTCTGTTTGCGCAGATTTGATATTTAACAACAATTTTGTAAGTTCTTTTTCTTCCGTAGCGGTATTTTTCAAAAATCCGTCATACATAAAGATGGTAACCACTTGCAGTACGCCAAGTGCAATAATTGACAGAACCGATATGAGGCTAAGTTTTTTTGAGATGGAAAAATTTTGCAACATTATAAGCCCCGCCGTATATAAAATTTAGCTGGCATAATATGACAAAAATATGACTTACGGTTGACGGCGGACACAATAACGGGAACTCTACTGCCTAAGCACACTCTCCAAAACACTCTCAAAATCATCAAACTCGCACAATTCACTCAAATACTCTTTTAAAAATGGCTTGCTAACGCTATCAAAGTTATCATTTTCTCGTCTATTGAATATAAGCTCATGCGGGATTTGCGCATTTTGAAGAGCCTGCCTAGAGAGCAAGGCGTCATTGATACACCCAAGCCCCGTATGCGACACCAAAACAACAAAGTCGCAAAGCTCCTTGGCCAAATCTATCATAAAGTAATCGGCATTTATAGGGACAAAAAGACCGCCCGCCCCTTCCACTATTACAACGTCGTATTTTTGTTTTAGTAGTTGCAGTTTGTGTTTTATTGCGGATATGTCGATAGTTTGACCCCCGTTTGCAACATACGGAGCCGCCGGAAGGGCAAATTTGTACGGGCATATATCGTCTATTGTGAGGGTGTCGTCTTGATAGAGTTTTTTGTGTTTATCAAGGAGGGTCAAGGCGTCAACGGGCGCACCATCAACTCCCGTCTCTATCGGCTTAAACGGAGCCGCTCGCAACCCCTTTGCGGCGAGTAGCTCCATTATTTTTAATGCGGTATATGTTTTTCCTACATTTGTTCCGGTAGCAGTGACAAAAATTGTCTTAATCATGTAGGTTTTGTATAAGCCTACTGTAAATTATCATCACATTCGGATCGGTCATCAAAGATACCTTGCAATCCTCTTTTCCATCGTATTCGATATGCAGCAAAATATCTTTGATGATATTTAGTCTGGCCGTCTTTTTATCGTTTGCGTCCACTATCATCCACGGAGTGTAAGGTGTATGCGTCCTCGCAAACATCTCCTCTTTTGCTTTCGTATACTCATCAAAGTTTTTTTGCGCAAGCTCGTCTATCGGGCTTATCTTCCATCTTTTAAGAGGGTCGTCTATTCTGGCGGCAAGCCTTTTTTCCTGTGTCTCTTTTTTGATAGAGAGATAGTATTTAAAAAATACAATACCGTCATCCACGAGCATCTGTTCAAACATAGGCGCTTGTCTCATAAATCTTTGATACTGCTCTTTTGAGCAAAATCCCATTACTTTTTCAACGCCGGCTCTGTTATACCAACTTCTGTCGAACAATACAACCTCTCCTGGATTTGGAAGATGCGGCACATATCTTTGAAAATACCAGCTATTCATCTCCACATCGCTCGGTTTGCCAAGAGCCACAACTCTTGCACCCCTTGGATTAAGGTGTTGGGTAATCGTCTTAATAAGACCCCCCTTACCTGCCGCATCCCTACCTTCCAGGACTATAAGTATTCTTTTATTTTTCTCTTTAGCCCAATTTTGAAGCTTCACAAGCTCTATTTGAAGCTGGATAAGCTCATCTTCATAGACCTTCTTGTCCATTTTTTTTCGTTTTTTCTCTTCTTTTAGAGGCGTTACATCGGAAAGCTCTTTTTCTTTGTCTTTTTTACTCACAACTTACTCCTTTTTGCCCAAATTAGTAGATCTTTGTCCAATCTTCGAGAGTGTAAGATTTTAAAACTTAAATCAAGTGTATTTAAATCAGAATTACCTGACATTTCAGGAGAAACAAAAAACAGATAATAATCCACGCTATTCGAAATAGCCGCCAACATTCCGGCTCCGCCCTCTATCATTACAAAATTGTAATCTTTGATACTATCGAGGCTAGCACAAACAGATACTCTCCTATTTTCTACGGCAAAAAGTGGTATGTTCCTTTCAAAATTGTCTGATTTTGAACATATCAGTACATCTGGCGCTCTGCCATCCACTAGCCTTGCATCAAGCGTAGGTCTATCTATTCGTACCGTATTACCGCCGATAGCTAGCAGGTCTATCTTATCTCTTAGGGTGTGCACTAGCCTAAAAGAGTCATCGCAGCTTATTTTCCCGCCGCTTATTCTGCCGTTCATCGTCATCGCAAGCTTAAAAAACACAAACCCACTGCCATTCTTCCATCTAAAAAAAGGCTCGATTAACTCATTGCACGCTTCACTATCCACAAAAATAGTCTCCACACCGCACTGTTGCAATATATCACACCCGCCGGACGCTTCACTGTTTTGCTCTTTTGCTCCAACTACTACTTTGTGCGGCTTTAATATGGAGAGCAACTTTGCGCATGACGGCGTACGACCCTCGTGGGAACAAGGCTCGAGCGTCACATATATATCGCACTCACAAAAAAGCTCTATTGCGTTTTGCGTAAGAAAATTATGGATTTCATGAGATGAGTAAAGTTTTGTGAGGGTTTCTTTTTGCTCGACATTGTCAGATAAAACAAAAAATGCGGACTTGAGAGCTTCTACTTCGGCGTGCGGAAGACCCGCTTTTTTGTGGGCTTCGCATGATACGAGAGAGCCGTTTTTAACAACCGCCGCACCCACTGCCGGATTTGGATAAGTAAGCCCTTGATACTCCCACGCTTTAGCGCAGGCAAGTTCAAGAAATTCGGCGTTTATTTCCACTCAAAATAGGTTCTGGCTTTTGATATATCGCCAAATGAAACTTTGACAATCCCATCTGTGCCTTCTATCTCAAATATATCGTTGTTTACGCTTACAAGCTTGCCTCTTAGTTTGGTACTATCTTTTAGGCTCATCTTGACCGTTTCACCGACCGATTTTGCAAAATGCTCAGGAGTTCTTAGGTGTCTCTCGATACCGGGCGACCCAACTTCCAAAAAGTATTTGCCTTTTAGCGGCGGATTTGTATCGAGATACGGCGACAATACCGCATTTATGTCGGCACACACATCAAGGTCAACGCCACCATCTTTTTGGATAGAGACCCTGAAAATATGAGCGTCTTCGCCTGCTTGCACTATCTCCGTATCATATAGCGTAGCGCCGAAGCTCTCTACTATTTTTTTTATTTCGTTATTGTTCATTTTTTCCCGCCTAGGATCTCTTCTAGTCTTTTCTCTTTTTCCAAAGAGTCGTCAAATCTATATGTAAGCTTCGGCATTTTAGACATTGCGTCTTTTGCCGTGCAATATCTTGATATATAAGACGAGCTTTTTTTAAGTCCGGAGAGGATTTTTTGCTTTTCGCTTTGGGAAAAATCTTCATCTATTATATATACCGTCGCATCGGACAACCCTCTCGCGCTCTCCACTTTAATGACGCTAAGACCGCTTAATTGCTCGTTTCCAAGAGTTCCTATCGCCTCGGAAATAAGCTCGGTTAACGCCGACTCCGCCCTTAGTACCCTGACGCTTTTATCCGACACTTTGACCTACTCTGCGCTTTGCTCAAATACGGCGGCTTTCGTGGTAGTTTTGAATGTCTCTATCACATCGCCTTCTTTGAACTCATTATAGCCGTCTATTACGATACCGCACTCAAAGCCGTTTTTAACTTCTCTAACATCGTCTTTGAAGCGTTTTAGAGAGTTTATTTTGCCCTCATATACGACGGCGCCGTTTCTGTGAATTTTTATCTCGGCGCCCCTTGCTACGGTACCATCGGTCACCATACAGCCTGCGATAACAAGATTTTTACCGACAGTAAATAGATTTCTTACTTCCGCTTTTGCGACGGAGACAAGCTCTTTTATCGGGGAGAGCATATCGCCCACTATCACTTTGATGTCATCTACAAGTTCAAATATGACGGAGTATGTTTTTATCTCTACGCCGTAGTTATCCGCTTTGTCTTTGATTGTAGTGTTTGGCTTAACATTAAATCCGATAATCAGCGTATTTTCGCCCGCTTTTGCAAGCTCCACATCGCTCTCTGTTATGCCGCCGACCGCAGAGTGTACGAGATGGACTTTTACCTCTTCGTTTCTTATCTTCTCAAGGCTTGCCCTAATTGCTTCAAGACTACCTTGAACATCCGCTTTTAGAACTATATTTAGTCTTTTTAGCTTGCCCTCTTTGATAAGATGGTGAAGGTCATCAAATGTCGCTTTCGTTGTTTTTGAAAGCTCTCTTTGTCTTTGGTGCTCTCTTATATTCTCTGCATACTCTCTAGCTATTTTTTCGCTCTCTACGGCAACCAATACATCACCCGCACCCGGCACACCGTCAAGACCAAGGATTTGTCCCGGCTCTGATGGAAGTAGTTGTTTGAGGCTTCTGCCCATATCATCTACGATTGCTCTGATTTTCCCGTAGTTTTGACCGACAACTACCGTATCGCCGACTCTAAGCGTACCGTCTTGTACCAATACCGTAGCAACAGGTCCTCTGCCTTTTTCCAAAGAGGCTTCTACAACTATCGCTTTTGCGTTTTTCTTCGGATTGCCTTTTAGCTCAAGGATTTCAGCTTGAAGAAGTATCGTATCAAGAAGCGTATCTAGCCCTTCACCTGTTTTTGCCGATATGTGTATAAATTCGTGCTCGCCACCCCACTCTATCGGAGTTATGCCCATTTCAGCGAGTTGTGTTTTTACGAAATCAGGGTTTGCTGAAGGCTTATCTATCTTATTAACCGCAACAATAAAAGGAACTTTTGCATCTCTAATATGGCTGATAGCCTCTCTCGTTTGAGGCATTACGCCGTCATCCGCCGCAACGACGATAATAGCTATGTCGGTAACTTGCGCACCCCTTGCTCTCATGTGCGTAAACGCCTCATGTCCGGGGGTATCGAGGAATGTTATTTTGTGACCGTTTTTCTCAACCATATATGCGCCGATATGCTGAGTGATACCGCCCGCTTCGCCCGACGCTACTTTTGCGTTTCTAATTTTGTCAAGAAGCGTAGTTTTACCGTGGTCAACATGTCCCATGATGGTAACAATAGGAGCTCTTTCGCCGCCTTCATCGCTATCTTGCTCTTCATACTCTTTTAGGTAGTCGAACTCTTCAAGGGCGTTAGAGATAGTCACCGTGACGCCAAACTCTTCCGATAGTATCTCCAATAAATCCGTATCCATAAAGTCGTTTTTGGTTTTCATAAGACCGAGGTTAAATATCGCTTTTATGACTTCGCCTAGAGGCTTGTTGATCTTTTCCGCAAACTCATAGACTCTGATGTCTTCATGTATTTCGATTTCGGTTATAATCTCTTCTTTATCTTTTTCTTGAGCTTGGGATCTAAATTTTCTTCGCTTCCCTTGTCTTGCCATATTTTGCGTATTAATTCTTGCTTGTGGTTTTTTTGCAGCTGTTTTTGCTTTTTGGTTTTCTGCGGTTTTTGTAGGAACAGGCTTCTCATCGTCTTCCAAAAACTTATCCTGCATAGAAAAGTCAGGCAACACAACCATATCAAAATTATCGTCATCTTTATCGGCAAACTCTCTATCGATGCTAAGCTTTATACCGTCTGCTTTTTTTGGCAAAGGAAGCTCTTTTTTCGGCTTTTTAGCAACTTCTTGTCTTTGCTGTCTGCTCTCTTCTTTTTTCGGCTCTTCTATTTTTATTTCAGGCTTGATGGTTGTCGGATTTGCTTTTTTGATGATTTCAAAGTTTTTTCTCTCTCTTGGGGGCTGAGTAATAGTTTTTACCGGCGCTTCTTCTGTTTTTTCTTTTGTCGGCTCTTCTATTTTAGGCTCTTCTTTGACTATGATAGCTTGCTCTGCCGCCGGCTTTGGCTCTTCTTTTGGAGCCTCAAAACCTGCAGGTCTTTCACCTTTCATAAAAAAGTTCATAACTTTTTCGGCGTCTTCCATCGTAATCCCGCTGGAGTGATTTTTTGCCTCTATCTTAAACTCTGCGCAAAGCTCTAAAACCTCTTTCGGTTTTAATCCAAGCTCGTCGGCTATCTCTTTTACTTTTACCCTATTGTCCATCAATATATGGTCTCCTTTAATTTTGCGCAAATCGTCTCGGCGTCTGTTTTTGGAATTTTTAAAAACGAAGAGAATTTTTTTATAAGCTGCTTTGAGTCGATACAATCGCCGCACAGATAAAAACTTCTACCAGACTTCGTGAACTCTTTTAAGCTCCCGTCTATGTATTGAAATCTTTTTAATTCGCGCTGTAAAAAGCGCTTTCTGCAGACGATACACATTCTAACGGGTCGTTGTTTGTTCATATTATTTTACGAATTCTACCAAAGTTTTGCTTTTTAGCTTTTTTGGCAAATAAGCCCATCATTATCAAAATCAAAAATTTCAACCCTAAAAAATCCAAAAGAAGCCTCTAGAATCCTTTTTAGTCTCTCCGCATCATCGGCGTATACCATACTAAAAAACGACGAACCGCTACCGGATAGCGTACTCATAAGCGCTCCGTTTTCAAGTGCGATTCTTTGTACCTCAAATAACTCCGGCAAATTTTTCATCCTAAAATCTTGATGAAATTTGTCTTTGGAGGCTATACGAAGCATCTCATAGTTACCCGAAAAAAGCAATGCCGACAAAAGAGATGAACGGGAAAGGTTAAAAACCGCCTCTTCCTTGGAATATCTTTTTGGTAAAGAGCCTCTTGAGTGGTTGGTTGACATATGCACATTCGGTATAACAACAACAGCTTTTAGTGACTGCGGCATCTCTTTTTTTACACTAAAAACTCTAGAATCCTCCACAACGGCTACATTAAATCCGCCAAACACGGCAGGCGTAATGTTGTCAGGATGCGCTTCGTATGTTACGGCTATATTGAGGACTTTTTCTTTTGAAATTTCTACACCCGCCATCTCGTATGCGGCTTTTACCGCCGAGATAATTGTCGCCGATGAGCTACCAAGTCCTCTTGAAATAGGTATATTGTTTGCAAACTCAAACCTAAAACTCTCTTTTTTGCCTGTTATATTCTTATACTGCTCGTTAAAAATACTAACAAAAATATTGCCGCTCTTCATTCGGACACTATTTCTGCCCTCACCGCGTATAGAGACGCTAAAAAATTTGGAGCGCTTGACATCTACTTCATTTCGCAAAGAGAGAGCTACGCCAAGGGTATCAAACCCTGGTCCCATGTTTGCGCTTGTTGCGGGTACCGAAAAAAACAATTTCTACATCCTTATTTTAAACTACGGAGAGCAAAAACAACGGCTCATCTGAACCTTTTAGCTCTTCAAAATCAGTGCATCTGGGCAAAGCCGCAGGAAAAAGAGTCGGCTCTTCTTCAAAGTTCTCTAACTCTATTTTACCAAGAGTTGATACAAAATAACTATTTCCAAAAGCTTTAATTGGGGAATTGCCGTTAAATATGAACGGCGACACACCGTACAGCGGTATTTTTTTGATAACACAAAGTGCTTTTAGGCAGACAAACGCTATCTTGAGCGACATATGATTGCCCGGACCGTTTGTATAATATATCTCATTTGGCGTAAACTCTTTTATGGCTGTATCTATCATCGGCGGTAGCACATCGCTCGCCTTCCCGCTTGCTACATACTCCCTGATTAGCTCATTTCCCTCATAAACGCCGAGAGAAAAAGGTGACGCAACCGTCAAAAACAAAAACCGTATCAAACCTTCACCGTCTCCAAAACAGCCCCTTTTTCATCTGCCCCGTCGAAGCTAAGCTCTACTATCTCATAGTTTTCCGCACTCTCAAGCAGTTTTTTGGTGAGCAGATGGTTTAGCTTGTGGCTTCCGGCGCTTGCCTCGTAATGTCCGATAAAATGTGTACCGAGAAGCGTCATATCGCCTATCGCGTCAAGCACTTTGTGGCGGACAAACTCATCGTCAAACCTAAGCCCTTCAGGATTTAAGATTTTGTGCTCATCTAGCACTATCGCATTTTCCAAGCTACCGCCTTTTGCTAGACCGATGGAGCGCAAATACTGAACCTCTTTTAAAAAACCGAATGTTCTAGCTCTGCCTATCTCGTTTTTGTAGTTTTCTCTCGTAAAGACAAACTCATACTTTTGCACCTGTATCATCGGGTGGTCAAACTTGATTTCATAGCTGTATTTACACTCGTCTGCAGGAGATAGTCTGACGAACTTATCCCCCTCTCTTACCTCTACCGCTTTTTTGACGACAAGCACTTTTTTTGCCGCATTTAGCTCTTTGATTCCCGCCTCTTCGAGAAGCATACAAAAAGCCGCAGAGGAGCCTTCCATTATCGGTATTTCATCGTTGTCAATCACTATACGAAGATTATCTATTCCGCTTGCAGATATAGCCGACATGAGATGCTCTATCGTGGAAATAACTACGCCGTCTTTGCCTATAACCGTAGCCATTTTGGTATCCACTACATTTTCGGGCTTTAGCTCTATCGTCTTTGCCGTGTCTTCCCTATAAAACACTATGCCGCTTCCAGCCTCTTGCGGTTCAAGGCGCAACTTTACGACAACCGCCTTATGAAGTCCTATACCGGAAAGCTCTACCTCTTTTGCTATCGTGGTTTGTTTCACTATATATCCTTTAAGCTAAGCTTCCCGTCAAATGTCACAAGTTTCGCCTTGCCGTTCAACAACTCTTTATCCACCCTAGCACCGCGAAAGCTAACCGTGCCCTTGCCTATGCTTTTAATAACAAGATATTCACCCCACGCTTCTACATCGCCGTCCACTACATCCAAAATCGTCGCATTGCCGTTCGTTTTGACCTTTGCGCCGCTATTTATCCGCCCTGTTATCATTACATCGGCATCGGTGTTTATATCTTCACCGCTTCTAAGGTTTTTTACGACCACTACCGTCTTTATCGGCTCTTTAACCACCTCAGCCTTGCCTATTTCAAGCGGCAAAGGCGCTTGCGGTTTTGGGGTCTGTTTTTTGACAACCGCTTCGACTATCGGCATCTGAGTCTTAACTTCTTGTTTTGGCGTCACATCCGGCTGAGGCAAAGCAGCCGTAACCTCTTTTTTTACAACAAGCGTACTCTCATCGCACTCGCCGACCGAGGCATGGCAGAGTTTTCTTTTTTTGCACTCTTTAGCAAAAGAGCCTTTCGCATCGCCCTTCAAAAGAAGCAAAAATCCATTCAAAAGGACGCTATTTTTATCCAGATACGCCTCAAATTCGGGCAAACTCTCGCACTCAATCTCAAAAACTCTAACGCTTTTTTGTTTTACTTTCATCTATTTTCTACTCGCAATAATATTTTTTGCTTCGTCAATAACTTTTGTCACATTCAGCTTTATCCAGTTAGCGTCAAACCACTCTAGCGGTCTCACTTCAACGCCTTGCACCAAAACTCCGTAGTGCAGATGGTCGCCAAATGCAAGTCCGCTCATTCCAGTTTTTGCGATAGGTTGCCCCTTGCTCACAAGATCCCCCTCTTTGGCAAGAAATGAACTGCAATGCCCGTAAAGTGTAAAAAGCCCAAGTCCGTGATAAAGAACGGACATATTGCCATATATACCGTTTGGAGCTGCGAATATCACAACTCCGTTATTGGGCGCCATTATTACATCCTCTTTTACGCTAGCAAAGTCGACGCCTTTATGATACGACTCACTCACAACATCATTGCCCAAATAATAACTTCTATGGTCTCCAAAACTTCCCACAACGGATGCCTTTTTGATAGGCAAAAAAGGTTCCGTAAAAAAGCTATCTACCGCATTATCGCCGACTCTTGTCGTTACGGTGCTAATTAGCTTTTCGTTTTCACTACGAAGAGTGTTGTTTACAAACAAAAATCTATCAAGAGGCGTTGTCTTGGCATCTGCCTTCATGGACGAAGAGAGTTCCATTATTTTTTGATTCAAAAAATCGTCTTTGAGCATAAGCTTTGTATCTTTATAAACTGAGCTCTTTTGAAAAAAACCTATCGGCGCCAAACTCTCATTACCCGCCCTGTCAACCGCTGCAACAGATGCCGAGAAGTTATCTTCTTTTAATTCCCATGCTACCAGCGCTACATAAAAGCCTTTTTTAATAAACGGCTGAGCCTTAAAAACCCGGCCATTGCCGGTTTTGATGTACGCTTTTTCAAGATTTTCATCCCTCGCCTCAAAAACAACCGTAGCGCTTCCGCCTTTTGCTATACCGTACGAGCTTGCTACTACAGATGTTGTCGGCGGCGTAATGTCGCAAATAACCTTCACTTCACTCTTTAGCTTATTCGGTCCAAAAAAATTCCAAAGACTTCTGTCGCTCACTTCCACTATTATCTTAGCGTCAGAACTTGTCGGCAAAAATGCGTTTTTTGGATATGTCAAAGTTAGATTTAGCTCTTTTTGCCCCTTTGCAGCTTCACCGTCTACAAGTATTGTCGTTTTACCCTTTTCCTCAACCTCTATTTTATATTTTCCAACGGCAATGTTATCTTTGAGCGCAATCTTAAGAGGCGTTTTAAAGTTCCAATATATAGGAGTTTTTAGGTCGGATACCGGAACCTCTCTTTCAAAATAAGGGGAGAGGTATATAAAAATTCCGGCACCCGCAAAAAGCGCCAAAATAGCAACTATCCATACAATTTCACCGTTCTTTTTTCTCATTGTTTTATAATTCCTATTGATTGTTCTACTTGCTTTATTATATCTTCGACTTGCACCAAAAACTCTTTTTCTATTTTAACGGTAAATCCTGCCGCCTTCAGATGTCCGCCACCCGAAAAAAGTTTTGCTATTTTGTTAACATCTATGGCAGTTTTACTACGCAAAGAACCCCTAATATAGCCGTCTTCCTGCTCTCTTAAAAACAGGCTTACCTCTACGCCGTATATGCTTCTAGCAGTCTCCGCAGCGCCGTCAGCTTCATCCTGCATTGCGCCTGCGCTCTTTAACATCTCATTGGTCATAAAAAGCGACGCTACTTTGCCGTTTGCCGTTATTTTTAGAGTAGATAGAATGCTTGCCTGAAGTCTTATCTTGGAAAGCGGTTCCCGCTCCGTCATAGCAATCGCTATTTCGGAAGCATTGGCTCCGCACTCCACAAGATATGCGCCGTCCAAAAAAGCTCTTTTATCAACGCTGTCGTATTTAAAAAACCCCGTATCGCTAGCAAGCGCCGCATAAAGAGATACAGCCGCCTCTTTTGATGGAGCTATGCCGATTCCACGCAAAAATTCCAACACTACGCTGGCCGTACTTGCAGCGGTAGCGTCTACTATATTTTCATCCCCGTAAAGCGGATTTGAGGCGTGATGGTCTATATTTAGTAGCTTATAGTTCCCATCTTTTAGTCCTAGCCTCTTAATATCTCCGCAATCAAGAGCCACAACAAGGTCGGCATCGGTTGGGAATTCGCCAGTCAAAGCCTCTATCCCCGGCAAAAAATCAAGTGACGCCGGAGCGATACCGCCAATATTATAAACCGTAAATTTCTTACCCAAATGCGCCAAGGAGTGCATGAGCCCAAGCGAAGAGCCAAGCGTATCCGCATCAGGATTTATGTGTGAAGCAAAAACTATATGTTTCGAGTTTTGTATTAGAGTGAAAGCTTTTTGCACCGGAAAAACCCTTTGATTTTAAAAGGGATTTTAACCAATGGGGGCTTATATACCTTTTTGTTTGTTTAGCTTCATTACATACACAAGTAGCTCTGCGACGGCTTGATACATCGTATCCGGTATAAACTCTTCCGGCTTCACTTTTGCGTATAGCTCTCTTGCAAGCGGGGGATTTTCTACTATCGGAATATTATTTTGCATAGCTATCTCTTTTATCTTAAAAGCTATATTATCAACACCGCTCGCAACAACCTTGGGGGCCCTATCGCCATCTTCGGCTTTATACTTGATGGCTACCGCGTAGTGCGTCGGATTTGTGACAACTACGCTAGCGGTAGGCACGGCAGACATCATTCTTTTTTTAAATAGCTGAAACTGCAAAGAGCGGATCTTGCCTTTTATCTCAGGGCTTCCTTCCTGATTTTTGAATTCGTCCTTAACCTCTTGTTTTGTCATTTTTAGATTTTTAAAATACTGGTATCTAGTCCAAAAAAGGTCTATAGCGGCAAAAACAAAAAATACACCCAACATAATAAGAGCAATCTGTATAGCCTTATCCACAAGCCATGATATTTGGGCTCCAAGACTAAATAACGAAACCGTTGGAAGCTCCTCTATGTACTTCAAAAAATAGTAGTAGCCAACCCCAAAAGCCGCAAAACTCTTAACGGTCATTTTGAGACCCTCTACTGCTTTTGCTATCGATATTATATTTTTAAGACCGTTGATAGGGTTTAGCTTATCCAGTTTAAACTCAAGAGGCTTAGTGGTAAAGTTCCATCCAAACTGTGCAACATTGGCGATAATACCGGCAACCATGATAGTGGCAATAATGGGAATAGTGGCGAGAGTGGCATATTGCATGGTCACTATCGCTATCTCGGTAAGCACCTGCTTGGTAAGCTCTCTGCCTATTAAAGAGACATAAAAATGATACAGTCTTTGTACATTCTCGGCCGCAAATCCAAACAGAAAAATAATTGTCGGAATGGCAACAAACATACTAACCCATGCCGCAGCATCGTTGCTTTTTGGAACATTGCCGTCCGCTCTAGCATCTTGTAACCGTTTACTGGTGGGTTCTTCGGTCTTTGATTCTTTATCGTCAGCCAACTAAAGTCCGTTTAGCTAAATATTTTCGGCGGAATAACGGCTTTTAAAACACCCCTAAACTCTTCGTTGACATCCACCTCTATGAGCGAAGCTTTTTTGATGTCTATTGCCAGATTTACCCCTGACGCTACAAGCGCCGAGATTATATGCGAAAAATCAGGCTCGTGTCCGACAACGGCTACACATTCAGCGCTTTCATCTGCCAAAAGAGTTTTAAAATCTCCAAAAGAAGTGCCTGGATTTAAAAGCGGCGTTTGTGATATTTTAGCACCCCTAAAGCTCTTTGAAAGTATCTGAGCAGTCTCTTTTGCCCTAAGCGCTTCAGAACAAAAAATAACGCTCGGAGCGCCATATATTTTGCCAAACTCTTTGAAAAGTTTTTTGGCGGTTATGATACCTTTGTCGCTGAGCGGTCTTTCCATATCATCCCTTAGCCAGCTTGCACGGCTAAGCGCTAGCGCATGCCTCACAAATAAAACTCTCATAAGTGACCCCCTTTCATAGAAAAATCAAGCCATACTGCTTGATGAATTATTCTGCCTATACTTACGGCGTTAGCCCCCGTCTGGGCGTACTCTTTGAAGTTATCGACCCCTATATTTCCGCTACATTCTAGCAAGATTTTGCTATTCGTCTCATTTTTATATGCGACAACTTTTGCCACATCTGAGGGCTGCATATTGTCACACATTACGATGTCAACCCCAAGACGAATAGCCTCCATTGCCGCCTCCACGCTCTCACACTCCACCTCTATGTTTGCGGTAAAAGGCAGGCTTTTTCGAGCGTTTTTGATATATTCGGCTAGGTTTTCTATTGCTTTTAGATGAGTATCTTTTATCATTAGCGCATCATCAAGCCCAAATCTATGGTTTTTAACCCCGCCGACCCTTGCCGCATATTTTTCAAACACCCTCATTCCCGGCCTTGTCTTTCTCGTATCAAGCACCGATATTCCGTACTTTTCCCCCAAATCCGAAAAGATACGGGCATTTGAGGCTATGCCGCTTGCATGCTGTAGCATATTCAAAAGCGTTCGCTCTAGCTTCAAAATATCCGTATTTTTGCCGCTCAGCGAAAGGAGTTTTTGCCCTTTCGTTATTTTCTCGCCGTCACTTGCTAAAAACTCATACTCTACCTCAAAAAGAGAGAGTAGCGCTTTTGCATACTCTCGCCCCGCAAAAACACCTTCGTCTTTTGAGATAACAGATGCCTCAAAAGCTGCGGGAGCGATAGTCCGCTCAAACAAATCGCCCCTGCCCACATCCTCGGCAAGCGCATTTTTTACAAATTCTTCTATACTCACTGCGTAATTTCCAGCATCTTATCCAGAGAGGCTTTTGCCTTAAGCCGCATCTCTTCATCAAGCGTTATCTCATTGTACGGAGCGTTTTCTTTGATTGCGAGCAGAAGATTGTATACATCATCTAGCGTCGTCTCATTCATCGTCGGACACTCCGGTTTTGTCGAGGAGAGCACAAATGTATTTTTATCCCTAAGCCTATTTACGAGGTTAAACTCCGTTCCCACGGCAACCTTTTGCTCGGGGTCTAGCTCTTTTACGAATTTGAGTATCTGAGAGGTCGAACCCACAAAATCCGCTTTTGCTACGACGGACGGGTCGCACTCAGGATGTACGGCGATAAGAATGTCTGGATATTTAGCCCGATAAAACTCTATATCATCCACAGAAAAAAGCTGATGGATAGAGCAAAATCCGTCAAAGCAAATGACATCGCACCCTTTCATATCCTGCCCGTCGCCTATGACGCAAGATTTTAGACCCATTTTGTTTGCGGTATTAACGCCGAGGCATCTATCGGGAATGAAAAGTATCTTTTTGCCGCTTTTCATCGCATATTTGATTATCGTATCGGCGCTCGAACTTGTGCAGACAACGCCGCCCATCTCGGCTACTTTGGCTTTCACATCAGCGTTTGAGTTAATATAAGTGAGGGGGAAAATATTTTCTTTGGCGATTCCAGCCGCCTCCATCTTTGCGACCGCCTCATCAAAATAGACGCTATCTATCATCTTTGCCATCGAACAGCACGCAATACGAGGCATATATACTTTTTTCTCCGGAGAAAGTATCTTGACGCTTTGCCCCATAAAGCCTACGCCACAAAATATCACTATCTCTTTGTCCGATTCCTTGCATTTTCTAGCAAGCTCCAAGCTATCCCCTGTTACATCGGCAATGTCAAATACCTCGTCTCTTTGGTAATAGTGAGCGACAAGTAGTACGCCAAGCTCGTTTTTTAGCTTTAATATCTCTGCTTTTTTATCCATTTTTTCCACGATTTTTCAAACTTTTGATGGATTTTATTGGAGTCGGGCTTAAAGTCGTTGTAACAAAAATGGTGTTACCCTTGCCTCTTTAAAATAAGTTACGAAAAGAGAAAGAATGAACGGACTTTTTGAAGCCTTAACCAATATAAATGTGATTTTTTACCTAGCGGCATACCTTATCGGCGGCATTCCTTTCGGATATGTCTTTGCCAAATATATCGCCGGCGTGAATGTGCGAGATGCCGGAAGCAAAAGCATAGGCGCTACAAATGTGTTACGAGTCGTAAAAGAAAAAGACCCAGCACTTGCCAAAAAACTAGGCGCAATGACGCTAGCGGCGGATGCGTTAAAGGCGGTCATCCCTCTTGCTATCGCGGCATTTATCTTCAAGCTTGATGTCTCCGTGCTATGGGCAATGGCGGTTCTTGCCGTCTTGGGTCACTGCTTTAGCCCTTATCTAGGTTTTGAGGGCGGCAAGGGAGTCGCTACCGCATTCGGCGCTCTTGTATTCTTGGCTCCGCTAAACTCTATTTTGGCTCTTGCATGTTGGTTTGCGGCGGCAAAACTGCTAAAAATATCATCTCTATCCTCGCTTGTCGGGCTCGTAGGGCTTTTGCTATCTTTTTATCTTCCTGTTCCAGTCCTCTTTGATGCCGGAAGTATGTCACCCGTGCTCATTATTGCCATCTTGGTAGTCTACAAGCATATTCCAAACATTCTAAGACTATTTAGCGGACAAGAGACAAAGGTCGTATGATGATGACGCTACTTATCGAGGATTTTTCATTTGAGTGCGTTATCGGCATTATGAAAGAGGAGCGGGTAAAAACACAAAAAGTAGAAATAACCGCACACATCAAGTATGAACCTCAAAGCCACGGCTTTTTGGACTATATGAAACTATGCCGTGAGATAAAAAAAGAGTTTACGGTAAAAAAATTTAGACTCCTAGAAGAAGCCGCCGTAAATGTTTGTGAAATGCTAAAATCCAAAAACCCCGCAATCCTCTCCGTAAGCATTAAAATCATTAAGCCGGAGATAAGAAATGACGCCAAGGTTGGGATATTTTTTGAAAAAAGTTTCTCCTAACCTTATAAAAAGTTTAAATTTTCTGCTATAATCCACCAAAAATTTTAGAAGGCTACATATGAGAATTTTGGTGGTTGAGAACGAAACCGCACTCAATAAAACAATAACGGAAGGCTTAAGCGAACTCGGTTATCAGACCGACGATGCGGAGAGCATTAAAGATGCGTTGTACTTCATTAGCATACGAAACTACGATCTTATAATCATCAACTGGCTTATGGACGGCGGCGATGTAAGAGAGCTAATAGAGACTATCAAGAAAAAATCAAATAGAACCGCTGTCGTACTACTTGCAGGCAAAACAGGCAAAGAGGACGAGATAGACGGACTTAGGGCTGGAGCTGATGACTATATCAGAAAGCCGTTTGACTTTGATGTGCTTGTTGCAAGAATAGAGGCTAGACTTAGATTTGGCGGTACAAGCATCATTGAAATAGAAGACCTTGTAATCGATCCCGATGAAGAGAAGATAACTTTCAAGGGCGTAGAAATAGAGCTCAAAGGCAAGCCTTTTGAAGTTCTAACACACCTTGCAAGACACAGAGACCAGATAGTTTCAAAAGAGCAACTGCTTGATGCAATTTGGGAAGAGCCTGAGCTTGTTACGCCGAATGTTATAGAGGTTGCGATTAATCAAATCAGACAAAAGATGGATAAACCGCTTGAAATATCGACTATTGAGACGGTAAGAAGAAGAGGTTATAGATTTTGCTATCCTAAGCCTGCCGCAGAGCTATAATCAAACAAGATTAAGTTTTGATTTTGTATAACTTCGCCCGACTATGAAATAATGAACTAAAGCGAGTAAAAAATGGCTCTACTAATAACAGACGAATGTATAGCATGTGACGCATGCGTTGATGAGTGTCCAAATGAGGCGATAAGCGAAGGCGATCCGATATATGTTATCGATGCGGACAGATGTACGGAGTGCGTAGGTCATTACGATGAGCCTGCATGCGTGGCTGTATGCCCGGTAGATGCAATCAAGCTTGACCCAGATACCCAAGAAACACTTGAAGAGCTAAAATTTAAGTTCAAACAGCTTCAAAACAAACTATAACCGATGGCTCGAATAACAGCCGTTATCGACATCGGCTCAAACTCTGCGAGAATGGTCGTCTTTGAACGCACCAGCAGGTTTGGGTTTCATCTTCTAAAAGAAATAAAATCAAAAGTTAGAATATCGGAAGGCGCTTACGAAAACGGCGGCGCACTTCAAGAAGAGGCTATGCAAAGAGCACTATTTGCTCTTGATGGCTTCTTGTCTATTGCAAAAGGGTATAAGGCTAGAAAAATACTCTGCGTAGCGACTTCCGCTGTTCGAGATGCACCCAATAAATCCGAGTTTTTGGCAAGAGTCAAGCAAAATACAGGACTATGCATCAAAGTCATAGACGGACCGAAAGAGGCGCACTTCGGTGCGGTCGCCGCTCTAAATATGCTAAAGATAGACGATGCTATCACGGTTGACATAGGCGGCGGCTCCACGGAGATGGCGCTTATTAAAAACGGCAAAATAGAAGACCTAATATCTCTAAATCTGGGCACGGTGAGACTAAAAGAGCTTGTTTTTGATAAAAGCCTTCCAATAGACGAAGCTGTCAAATTTGTTCAAGCAGAGCTATCAAGGGTGCCAAACCACTTCAAAACAAAAACCGTAATAGGTATAGGCGGAACCAACAGAGCGTTAGCCAATGCAATCATGGCAATGAGCGACTATCCGGTCGATACTCTGCACGGTTTTGAATTTTCGCTGGATGAAAATCTTGATTTTATGGATGCCCTCATAGCCTCCAAGGTCGGCAAGCTCAAAAATTTCAAAATAAAACCGGAAAGATACGATGTCATAAGAGAGGGGGCTCTCATTATCAGGTCTATTATCGATAAAGTAGGCGCCGACAAAATGATAGCTAGCGGTGTTGGCGTAAGAGAGGGGGCTTTTTTATCAGACCTTCTTAGAAACCAAAACGGTAAATTTCCAAAAAACTTCAGCCCTAGCCTAAAAAGCCTACTAGATAGATTCGGATCAAGCGAAGAGTCGATAAGACAGATATGCAAGGTCTCAAAACAGCTTTTTGAGGCTCTAAAAGGCGTACACAAGCTAAGCGATGCCGAACTTTTCTATCTTGATACGGCGGCAAAACTACTCAACATAGGCATACATCTAAACTTCTATAGCCATAGATACCATAGCCACTATTTAATACTAAATAATCTCGACTACGGCTTTACGCATCTAGACAAGCTTATCATATCATCGATTGTGAAATATCACGGCAAGAAATTCTCTGGGCTTGATGATGACGAATTTTCATCAATTTTAAGAGTGCACACCGAGCGGATTAAATGGCTCTCAACAATACTCTCTATCGCAGAGGCTCTCGTGGTGGATAGAAGCGGCGTACGAATGGATATTTCTTTTGAGGGTGGTATGATTTTTGTAAAAACTGCGGGGAATACTTATCTTTCAGACGAAAAACTAAAAGCCCTTCTCAAGGGAAGCGGTATTAACTACCGCCTTGAGAGATTTTAGAGTACTAAAATCTAGTACCTATCGTAAACTCTATATTTGAAGTTTTATCACCTGCTTTTTGATTGAGAGGTTTGGCGTATATGATTTGTATAGGACCTAGCGGCGAGAACCATTCGAGTGCGGCACCCATACCGGCTCTCGTATTTTCATTTAGGCTAGAGCTCCCAATCATACCGTAATCGTAAAAGAATGAACATCTCATCTTTGCCTCAGTAATCAAAGGAAGGCTTAACTCTATGCTGTTTGAGAATGTTTTAGTATCTCCAAGTAGATAGTCGTTTGCATCTTTTGCGCCGATAGAACTAGACTGATAACCTCTAACAGACGATAGTCCTCCCATATAAAATTTACTACCTCTTGATATTTTTTGGTCGTTAAATATCCAACCGAGCCTTGCTTTGTATCTTAGTATCGCATCATAGTTTATCAAATCTTCCAAACCGTAAAAATAGCCGAATTTAGAAAAACTTTTTACATATTTCTCTTTGCCGCCTATGCCTGCATACTCCAGGCTGGTAGTTGCGGAGATGCCGTGTCTAGGCGTATAGTAGTCATCGGTATTGTCAAAGCTAAGGAAAGGGGTCACGGATGATTTTGTCGTATTCTCCAAATCTTCCGGCCTAATTACGGTAGATGAAAGCTCTGAGTATTGGATAGTGTTGTATTGATACGATGCCCCTGCCGCTAGAGACCTGGTCAGTTGTTTGCCGGTTGACAAGCTCGCGCCGGTAGTTTTTTCCGTATAGTCGTATGCGATATATTTTCTTGAAAATACATTTCCGCCCAATGAGTATTGGCTATCCCTTAGTCTAGGATTAAATAGCGATATATCAAAGTTTGACTGCTTTCCTGAAAGTTCTAGATTAAACCCTAGATTTAGTCCGCTACCGAAGATATTTTTGTCATTTATCCCCGCATTAAAAATAAGACCGTCGTATGTGCCGTATCCACCGCCAACCATGATATTTCCGGTCGGAGCTTCTTTGACTTTTACGACAATATCCATTTTGTCGGCGGAGACCCTCTTCTCGTCCACGGTTACATCTTCAAAATATCCAGTTCTTTTGAGAGAGTTTTTAGAATCGGTCAAATCCGTCAGGCTATACAAATCGCCCGGTGCCAAAAACACCTCTCTTCGTACTACATTATCAAGAGTTCTATCGTTCCCTGCGATATATACATTATTGATGTATACTTTTTGCCCCGGCTCCACCATAAATACGACGGATACCGTATGCGTTTTTTCATCTTTTATAAAATCAGGTGTAACTCTAGTGAAGGCATACCCTTTGTCGGCTACTCTGTTTTTAATAGCATCCATATCTTTTCTAAGTTTTTCAACATTAAAAACAGCCCCCTGTTTTAGCCTAAGCCCCTCGGCTAATAGCTTTTCTTCTACTATCTGTTCTTTTTGCTCTATCTTTATATCCGATATCGTATACGCTTCGCCTTCGCTAATTTTGTAATCCAAGGTCGCCGTATAGGTATTAAAATCGGCCGCCAGTAGCGCATCGCTGACGGTAGCGTCAAGATAGCCGTTTTGCATATAGACATCTTTGATTCTTGCCGAATCATACGAGAGCTCTTCTAGCTTCAACTTTCCGTCATTTCTGCCCCACAGCCAGCCGAGCCACTCTCTTTCTTGGTTTGCGGCCTGCGATAACGCTTTGCTTTTTTTGAGTTTTTTATTGCCTACCGTCGTTAATTTATCGACATATATTTTCTCGCCCTTGTTGATGACATATGTAATCTCAACGGCACTTCCGTCATTTATCTCTTTTTTGTCGGCCTCTATAACGGTGTTAAAATAACCGTCCGTCTCGATATGACGAATAATAGCTTTTTTGCTTCTTTCTATCTTCTCTTCATCATAGCTATCGCCTTTTTTAATACCCAAATCGCTTTTGTATTTTTCTATATCGCCCTCAGACTCTCCGGCAAAATCTATCTTTGCGACTACCGGTTTTTCTTTGAAGTGGTAGATAAGAGCCCCGTCTTTCTCTTCAACCCAAATATCATCAAAGTAACCTTGCGAATAGAAATTTAGTATTGAATTGCCGACCCTATCGTAGTTAAACTGGTCGCCCTTGTGAATTCCGCTTAGCTCCTCCGCCATCATCGGGGAGATTCTGGAGAGTCCTTCGTATTTAACATCTTGTATTGTAAGAGCGTAGCTTGACAGAGCTGCCAAAGTCATAATAACGGAGAATCTTTTCAACTTTAAACCTTTTATAAAAGCGCTGTATTTTCGTAGATTTTAACTTTTTTTGTTTTAAACCCTTGCCGCCACGGTGTACGCCAAAAAGTTTGAGATTGGTATAATTTTGAATAAAAATTGTGACGATAAGCGTGGTTAACCAAAAAATGGAAATATCTATCATAGGCCTCGGACTTATGGGGGGCTCAATGGGTCTTGCTCTTCAAAAAACAGACATACCGAGCAAAATAAGCGGGTACGATATAAATGAAAAGCACACCTCGGACGCCTTAAGGCTTGGGCTCGTTGGCGAAATCATCTCATTGCAAGAAGCCCTCTCGAAAGAGGTCGTCATACTGGCCACTCCCGTAGATATTTGCATCGACATACTAAACAGTCTCGAAGCGACAGATAGCTCTCAGACCATAATAGACCTCGGAAGCACAAAAGAGAAAATATCAAATGCCATAAAAGCAAATCTACGCCGAAATTTTGTAGCTGCGCACCCTATGACCGGTACCGAATATAGTGGTCCACAGGCTGCAAAAGATGGGCTATACAAAGAGTGCACCGTTGTTTTGTGCGACATTGAAAAAAGCGGTGCACAGCAAGTCCAAACGGCAAAAAATATATTTGCCGCATTGGAGATGAAAATCATCGAAATGGACTCCAAAACACACGATTTGCACGCCTCATACATTAGTCATCTGCCGCACATTATCAGCTTCTCACTCGCAGGCACCGTGCTCTCAAAAGAAAATCCGCAAGATATACTCTCTATGGCTGCGGGAGGCTTTCGAGATATGAGCCGACTCGCCAAAAGCAGGCCGGATCTTTGGACGCAGATATTCAGGCAAAACAGGGATAATCTACTAGAGTCGATAGAGCTTTTTGAGTCAAATCTAGGCGAAATGAAAGCAATGATACAAGACGGAAATTGGCAGGCGCTACAGCAAAAACTGGAAAAAGCCAACGAACTACATCTAATTTTTAAGTGAGAAGTGTATGAGACATCTTTTGACAACCACCGATTTTGACAAAAGCGAAGTAGAGGAGATACTCTCCGGCGCAACTCGATTTTTAGAAAAAAAAGAGGATGAAAAAAAACATAGCGGCAAACTGCTCATAAATATATTTTTTGAAAACTCCACCAGAACCAGAAGCTCTTTTGAAGTGGCGGCAAAAAGACTAGGACTTGATGTCGTAAATCTAGATGTCGGCACAAGCTCAACTAGCAAAGGCGAAACGCTATACGATACAGCCGCAAATCTAGATGTGATGGGCCCTAGCGCAATTGTCGTGCGCCACAAAAGCTCCGGTGTGCCGCAAATTCTATCCGAATATGTCTCCTGCTCCATTATCAACGGCGGAGACGGTGCGCATGCGCATCCGACGCAAGCCCTGCTTGATCTTTTTACGCTAAAAACAAACCTCGGTGAACTGAACGGTAAAAAAATAGCGATAGTCGGTGACATCAAAAACTCCCGTGTCGCAAACTCCAACATAGAGCTACTGACACGCTTTGGCATGGAGGTGATACTTGTCGCACCGCCACATTTTATGCCAAAAACAGAACTTAGAAAAACGCACTCCATAAAAGAAGTGGTAGATGAAGTGGATGCGATAATGAGCCTTCGAACACAAACAGAGAGACATGAAACGGTAAGCTATGCCAGCCTAAAAGACTACGCATCTGATTTTTGTATTACCGAAGAGTTAATAGAGGGCAAGGATCTTATCGTACTACATCCAGGGCCCATACATAGAAATATTGATATTACGGATGCCGTACTCGCAGACCCCAGATGCAAGGTGTTAGAACAGGTGCGAAACGGGGTTGCCATCAGAATGGCGGTCATAGAAAAACTGATAACAGATGCAGATAAAAGAAAAAATTAATGCTTTAGGCTCCCTCGGCATTCCATTTGTTTTTTGTATCGACTATACGATGCGTAACGGCTTTGTATATGAGCTTGACTCTATGCCGGACGGTGTTGCGTTTTGCATAGAAGGAAAAAACTACGGCAATGCTAAATCAAGCAAAATTCCGAAAATTATAGAAAAAAACCCGATAACAAAAACGGACTACTTGCTTAAAATAAATGCGGTAAAAGAAAAAATAGCGCTCGGCGACATCTATATGGCTAACCTAACGGCTCCGACAAAGATAACGCTTGACGGCTCACTAGAAGATGTTTTTTGTGCATCAAAGTCAGATTTTAAGCTACTTGTAAAAGACAAATTCGTCGTCTCTTCGCCCGAAGCTTTTATAGAGATAGCCGGGAATAAAATATCCACATACCCGATAAAGGGAACCGCAGCTTACAATGGAGATAAAAGCGTAGAAACTCTACTTAAAAACGCAAAAGAACTCTCCGAGCATACAATGACCGTAGACCTTTTAAGAAACGACCTCTCCATAGTAGCCAGTAGCGTCAAGGTGGACAATTTTAGATACCCGATTATTATTGAAGCTAACGGTAAAAAACTTATACAGATAGCTTCCAAGATAAGCGGGAAACTTCCAAGCGGCTATTTGCTCGGCGATACTATTTTTGCGCTTTTACCGGCGGGCTCCATTACCGGAACACCCAAAAAAAAATGTGTAGAAACATTAATAGAAATCGAAAAGTATGAAAGAGGATTTTTCTGCGGCATATTTGGATATTTCGACGGGCAGAGGCTTAAAAGCGGTGTCTCTATTAGATATATAGAGCAGACAAATGAGGATTTTATCTATAAAAGCGGTGGCGGGATTACATTTGATAGCAATGAAGCATCCGAGTATGAAGAGATGCTAGAAAAGGTTTATCTTGCTTTTTGAGACTATTCTTTGTAAAAATGGAGAAGCTGTCAATATAAGCTTTCACGAAGAACGGATGCACCGCTTTAACGGCAAAGCTTTTGACCTCTCTTTTTTGACGCCGCCCGGTAAAGATACCTATAGATGTAAGGTGATATATGCAGATGATATTTTGTCGATTAAGTTCGAAAGCTACGAAAAAAAAACAATAAGAACACTAAAACCGATAGAGTCGAATATCTCATATCCATATAAACTTGTCGATAGAAGCGGCATTGAAGAGCTTTTTGGGTTAAGGGGCGAAGCTGATGATATAGTTGTCATCAAAAATGGGCTTATTACCGATACGAGCATTGCGAATATCGCACTTTTGGATAAAAGCGGCAGATGGCTAACCCCAAAAACTCCGCTACTGTGCGGTACAATGAGACAAAAACTACTAAGCGATAGATTTCTGATAGAAGATGATATAGAGTTAAAAAATTTAGCAAATTTTGAAGGTATAGCTATAATGAACGCCCTTAGGGGATTTGAACCCCTAGGGAGAATAGAAGAGGCGATTAGGTTCTAAACTCGCCGAGCTTGCTGTTTAGCTCCTCAGTAAGCTTATACAGATGTTCGGCGGCGGATGCTATCTCTTCAACACTTCTCGTGTTTGATGAGGATATTTCATTTATATCATCCACTTTTCGCACCATCTCTTCCGTGTCTTTTGCAATTTTAATAGTATCTTCCGCCATTTTTTCAACGCACCCAGTGGCTGATGCCATTATGAGCACGGTTGTATTAATATTCTCGCCAACCTCGCTAGAGACCCTTGACAGCTCACCAATTTCTTCGGAGTTTTTGTTCATCTGCTCGGTAGCTTCGACTATGGACTGTACTATTGTATTAATAGTTGCGTTTATCTCCGTAAGGCTCTTCTGGGTCCTCTCTGCAAGCTTTCGCACCTCATCGGCTACGACCGCAAAGCCTCTTCCATGCTCGCCCGCCCTAGCCGCTTCAATAGCCGCATTCAGAGCCAAAAGATTGGTTTGATCGGCAATGTCCGCAATTACCGTAAGAATCGTTTTGACCTGCTCAGCCTCTTGGCTTAGATGATTTAGTCTCTCGGCAAGCTCTGATTCGGCTTGAGCACTATGGGCCACCTTGTCAACAAGCAGTACTATAGAACCTTTTGCATGCTCTAGGTTTTGCTTAGCTCTAGTTATCTCCTCTTTTGTCTGCGTGGCTTCTTGGATAGAGAAGGAGAGCATAGATTTCATCTCCTCGCCTTCTTGGCATGTCGAGGCGACTATTCTCATCTCTTCTTCGGCTCTTTTGCCGATATTTATGGCCGTAGACGAGAGTTCGCTAGATACGGCGGCATTTTCCGTAGCCGATTTTTTGGCATCGGCGACTATGTATCGAACTTTTTCTATAAACTTATTAATTGCCTTTGCCGTTAGCCCTATCTCATCATTACTATTTAGGTTCAATGATTTTGTAAGGTCACCCTCTCCGCTCGCCAAATCTTCCGCAACTTTTTCTAGTTTTGTTATCGGCGTCTTAACCGCCATACTAATAACAAAAGCGATAACTCCGACCATCACTATACCTATGACGGCCATTATCGCTACTTGCAAATATGCGGTCTGCTTGGCGGCGCTAACTGCCGCATCCACCTGCGAAAGCTCTTTTCCTGATACTAAATAGCCTATTATGTCGCCTTTGAAGTCCTGAATGGGCTTTGAGATAACAAAATATTTTGAGCCGATATAATAATTTTTTAGCGTAGCAACATCTACGCTCTCAATCTCTTTTACAAGCTCTTTGTCAATACCGTCGACATCTTGAGCCAATATAAAGTTTTTATATTTTGGATTATTGGCCACCGCTTTTGCCGTAGAGGCAAAACTATCTTTTAGCAAAAATAGCGTTGAAGCGTTAATGTCTGATTTGGCATCCTTGATAACACTCATAAACGCCTGCATAAACTCTATAGTACCGATAAGCTCGCCGCTATCGCTTAGTATCGGCGCTATCCCCCTCATTGAAAGCCCTTTATCGCCGACCTCTATCGCCGCAAACGCTTTTTTGGTTGCGTGCACCTCTTTTATCGTGTGCCTAAAAGAGCTGAGGTCTTGTCCATAATCTTCCGGCTTCCATGAGCGAACAAATGATTTTATATTCTTGTCGTGAAGATGAATTTGGATGTTTTTAAATTTCGTATCATCCTTAAATTTCTTTGACATATCTTTTACAGTTTTAATCGCAAGCTCTCTGTTGCCTGTAGCAAGCGAGTTTTTTAGATTGTCGTTAAAAGCCAAAGTAATAGCATTTGAGACCCCAACGGACGATTTTTCCCCTATCGCCTGGTCGTAAAATAGATTAATTCTATCGTTAACCTGAGAATATATGTCGTTTTCGACCTTTGAAATGCCCCTGACTCCAAGAATAATCGTCAATCCTATAATAACAACGAGCAGTCCGACCAGCGGAACATAAACCTTTGTAGAGATAGAACGAAACTCTTTTGACATAATGCCCCCTTATAATAGCATAAAAAACTGTCATAATTTTACACTATCTTTTATTAACTTATTTGAATAGTATTATTGAAATCGGCATTAAAAAAACTTATTTTATACCCTAAAAAAATAACATTTTTGTAACAGATATATCCAATGCAAGAGAAGGGTTTGTTTTTATTATTGTTTGAAGGAAGAGAAGCTTGCGTTTATGCCTTGGATAGAAAAAGCTCTTCTATCGTAGATGAGTTTTTGATAAAGAAATAGTGGTCGCCCTCAAGCGTAAAAAATTCTGAATTTTTGATTAGTGAGGATATTTTTTTTCCGCTGGCGAGATGCGTAGCACTGTCATCCTTGCCCCAAAAAATAAGGGCACGGTTGTTGAATGTTTCAAATTGCGAGGAAAAATCTTCGTCTACTACATTCTTTAGCGTTTCATACATATTTTTTGGCATACCCTCGGCGTCTTTTGTTGCAAAAAATTTATAAAGAGAGTCGCCGAATATCTTTTTGAGAAGTTTAAAGACTCTAATTTTTGCACGCACCTTCAACGGTTTTGGCTCAACGATACCTGCGGAACTCAAAAGACAAAGTATTGACGGGGCAAGCAACGTCGCCACTTTACCACCGAATGAATGCCCAAAAATTGCAAAAGGCATACATCCGATACTTTGCAAGAATAGTCTCATAATCTGCGCATAATCCGTCGTCTTTAGCACGAACTCGGTTGCACTCTTGCCAAATCCGGGCATATCTACGAAAATCAGAGAAAAATCGGCAAACTTATCAGCAAAAGCCAGTTTCATTACCTCTTTATTGCTTCCCCAGCCGTGCAAAAATAGTATCTGCCTCTCACGCCCCGGATTTATTATCTCATAGACTATTTCAAAGTTTTTACCCTCTAACTCTACACGCCTAGAAGCCACTTTATAGCTTGCCTTTTGCGCTTTTGATGTCGTTAATGTATTTGTAGTCGACTTTGATGCGTCTTGGATGTGGCAAAGAGCGCGTTACGCCGTCAAGCAGATGGTTGAAATCGGCAAAAAGATAGTTGGCAAGGCTTCCCGGTATTGGGTTTACCTCATTGAGATACACCTCGCCATCAACTACGAAAAAGTCGCATCTGATAATAGCGCCGTCAAAACCAAAATCATATATCTTGGCAAACGCCTCTTTCAATCTTGCGCCGAGAGCTTCGTCAATACCTGCGGCTTCTACTTCGCCGGTTCTTGAAAAGTCCATATATTTTTTCTCAAAATCGAGATACCCCTCTTTTTGCGGCTCTTCGATATTTGAACAGACTATCTCGCCTTTTATCTTTGCGCCCGCTACATTAAACTCCCGCACATTTTCGATAAACGGCTCCACGATTACCGCATCGTCAAACTCAAACGCCACATCAAGCGCATAGTCAAGCTCTTTTTGGCTTTTTACAACGCTAACGCCTATTGAGCTTCCAAGGCGGGACGGTTTTATGATAACAGGATAAGAGAGATCTATTTTGGCGTCCCTCTCTTTTTTGAAGATTGTTTTATGCTCAAGTGTTTTTACGCCGCATATTAGCCCAAGAGACTTCGTATAAAGCTTGTTGAAGCTCATTACGCACACCTCTGTTCTAGGTCCGACATACGGCACTCCGTAAAAATCAAACATGGAGGCAAGTCGCCCATCCTCACCGTCGCCGCCGTGCGCCAAATTCACTACGCACACTTTTTCCAAAGCGGAAAACCCAAAAAAGCCTTTTGTAAAAAACCCGTCTTTTTGAAGATAAAGTTGTTTTGCCTTTTTGTACTCTCGCTTCGCCCTCATCCAAAAAGATAAACAAAAGCTCTTTTTTTATTACTTTTTTGAGAGCGATAGCGCTAACTATGCTTATCTCATGCTCATAACTGTTTCCACCAAATACCAAAGCTAATTTCAAATTTATATCCTCTGTAGTTTTTTTAATGCTTCTTTAACGAGCAGTCCCGTATCACTTCCGCTAAGCCCCTGCATCGCTTTTGTTATCTCTTCTCTTCTAAATCCTAAACTCTCCAATGCCATAGCCGCTTCGTTTGCCGCCGTGCTTTTGGGGCTGTTGTCGTCCACGCTGAAGCCGCCTAGCTCTACAAGTATTCTACCCGCAGTCTTAGGTCCTATGCCGACCACCCTTTTGAGGTTTGCCATATCCCCGCTACTAATAATCTCTGAGAGGACCGACTCCGCTGATTTTGATGAGGCTATCAAACATCTTTTTTTCGTTTTTATTCAAAAAACCGTATAGCAAATTTGCGTCTTCTCTAATTATCTGAGTAATAAATAGTTCAGCCTCGACGCCGCTAAGTTCGTTGTAGCAGTTGACGGAGATATTTACCTCGTATGTTACGCCGCTTACCTTGAGCCACAAGAGCGTCGGCTCTTTGCGGGTTATCTTGCCTTCTAGCATTGCTATCATAAATTATTCCGTTTTTTGGCGAATTTTAGCAAAAGAGCGCTGGCGGTTGGTCTATATGGCAAAAACCTCATAGTCTGCGTCTGATATTTTTTTTAGAATTATCTCTTTTGTCGTTGCACCTTCCGCTATTTTATAGCTAAACTCTCTCGGCGGAAAAATAAGTTTAAACGAGACGCTATTGTACCCCTGCCAAGGCGATAAGGCTATAACTTTTGCGTCCAAAACTTTATACTGCAACAGATCCGCCTCTCCCAAAAGTGCTTTTAACGCCTCTTTTTCCTCCACCAATCCGCTCTCTATCTTTTTGACCTTCTCTACATTTTGCGCAAAATGTTTTAGTTTTGCCAAAAGAACATTAGCTAACGGCGAATTTTTCTTGCGCTCCTCTTCTATCTTCACTTTTATCTCTGCTGCAGTCTTTGTTTGCGCCTCTATTTCTCGCAGTTCTTTTATTACGAACTCCTCTTTTTCGGATACGCTTTTTTGCAGATGTGATATTTTTTCTTCCAGAACATTTAAAGCTTTCATATCCGATGCGTTTGCGGCAGCCTCTATAGAAAGCCTATTTTCTCCGCCTTGCGGAGTCTCTATTTCAATGAGTCTTGTGGCATTGACCGTATTGTTGGAGCCCAAAATTTTTATATGGCACTCATCCGCCTTGATTTTGCCGCCTATTGCCGTGCCTATCGTGGCTTTTTTGGCGACAACCTCACCGCCCTCTAGCGTATCTATAACCACCTCATCAGCTTCTATATAACCTTTATGATTTTTAATATGCGCTTTTGTTGCCGTTATTTTTGATGTTTTATGCGTTTGTCCGCCTATGTTCACATCTTTTGCAATCACGGTGGCATTTGCTCCTACGCTTCCTTGCACATTTACGACTGCGGCTCGTACGGACATATTGTCGCCTATCGCTTCCGAATTCGGATTATCATCGGTAATATCCAGCTTCGAGTCCGAATCCATTCCTGCGTCTATGGAGCCGGTCTTAATACTTACTTCGTGCAAAGCCATCTCTTCTTTTACATCAAGCTCCGTACCGTTAAATATAACAAAACCGGTTTTTTTTGCCCTATATATCTTCTCATTCTCACTATCTATCAAATCGATGCCGTCGCCTACCTTAAAGTCGCAACTCTTTGTCGTCTTTGGCTCTGAGGGCTCCAAAAGCCTTCCCTTGGCATCCCTTGAAAGCACGCCCGCCCTAGCTTTTTGATATACGACAAGCTCACTACCGGTCTTTGTCGAAACTACACCGGGTTGACCGACGCCATCTATATGTCGCTGATAAACAAACTCTAGGCTATCGTCTCTTGATGGCACAAAATCCGGACCGTGAAAAAGCTCTATCTTAAACTCGTTTGTAAGTTTTTTTGTTTTGCGTATAAATTCACAAAAAGAGGCCATATCCCTCTTCATACCGTCATCATGGATGCCTATCAAAACACCCATCTTGAGTTTTCGCTTATTAAGCTCGCGTTCCAATTTGCCTTCGAGACCGTCAAATGTGCCAAACTTTGATGAGGGTTTGATAAAAGCAACGACGGATGTGAGGCTTTTATTTCCGCCAAAACCGAGATTTAACACAATCTCATCCGCCTCGGGATGTGCGAATCGTAAAAATATTTCGTATGTTTGACGAATCGAGAGTTTTTCGTTTAGCCAGACCGAGTTGTCCAGCGGAAGTGATAAAATTTGCGGCTTCTCGTCATCCAAGGCAGAAAAAGCCTCCGTCTTAACGCCTAAAAAATCAAAATCTATTTTTGATATAGGAATATTTTTTTCCTGACAAAAATGTTCGATAGTTTGCGCCACAGAAGAGGTTGTTACCCTTGTTCCTTTTGGCTTATGGATGTCGTACTGCATAAAAAGCCGACCTTTATTTTATTTGATCTCCCCTGCGCTATAGTCGGTATCGCTGAGCTTAAAGAGTCCTATCTCTTTAGCCTTGGAACCTTCAACGGGGATAAATTTACACGGCTTTCTTCCGCCGTGCGCCAAAAAGAGCACCGTCTGAAAATTGCGCCAAACTCCGTGATTTACAAGTCTAGCATCTAAAAGCTTATCTTCAAATGTGGCAACTTCGTGACTAACATCGTCCAATGAAATTTTTATTTCATCAAACTCCCCTTTTATCGCTCTTGCATTTGCCAGCATCTGCGTAAACTGCTTATATTTAATGACAAAAGCCTCTCTCGGTGGAAAACCCTTTTTAATATCTTGGTCTATTATCTTCTTAACTTTCATAGCGCTTTCTTTATTCTCTTCAACAAGCCGTATCAATTTTCTGAACTCATCATGCTTTTCATTGTAAAGCTTTGAAAGCCGTTTCTCTTTTTCTACTGCTTTTTTGAAGAGCTCTTTTTCGCTAGGCATCGCACCGGCTTCAAAAACAAGATTATTGTCGCTACCGAGCACCATTGTAATATCGATTAGCGTCGATGCCGTAATACGGCAGTTTGAACCTAGATTTGTGATATATACCTTCTTGGCGACCACCTTGCCGCTACTAGCATGCCCGATATGAACGATGTCGGCGATTACCGTGCCGCCCTCGAGCCTCTCAATTTTTGCCTCTTTTGCCTCCAGATAGCCTCTATGCGTCGCAATCTCAGCGTCTTTTGCAAATACCTTACTAGTCGAATGGGTAAGCCCTTTTACCTGCGCTTTATCTGCATATACGGCCGAATTATCGCCCATACTGCCTCTTACGATTACCTCACTTGCTTTTGCGGTCATATTTGAGCCTATCGCATCCACTATCGGATTTGACTCTTCAATATCCAGCGTAATATCTTTATCTTGGTCAACAACTATAGAGCCCGTATTTCTAAAGCTAATCTCTTGGACTTTAAGCTCTTCTTGGACATCCAAAACGGAGCCGTCAAACGCTACATACCCTTGTTTTGCGGCAATATATCTAGTTATAGACGGCGTCGTTTCTACTTTTACATTTTCTGTTACAGAAAACTTCGGCTCATTACTGTTTTTGGGCTCATGAACTTTTATAAAATGCCCCCTCGTATCCCTACCGCTTCTGCCGACTTTAGGCTTTTTATACTCAGCTAGTATCTCGCCATCGGACACATCTACGATAAAACCTCTATTGTAAAAGTCCGGTTTTTCTTCGTTTATTTTTCTTTTCTCTTCAAAATAAAATATAATTTTGTCATCTTCGCTAGGTATAAAATCGAGCGATTCGGCAACGGTAAGTTTATAATCTTCGTCTATCTTGCCGCCGTCTTTTACTTTTTTAATAAAATCGTCTATCTGCCTTTTTAGATCGTTTTCAAAAATATTGATAAGTACTTTATGTTTTGCCAGTCTTTTATTAATCTCTTCGTATATATACCTATCAAGGCTAGGGTAGTAAATTATTTTTGACTCTTTTTTAATCGTAGCCAAAATTTTTGTAAACAGCTTATCTGCCGAAAGCGCTATATCAAGCTTGACAGGCTGCGGTTCCAGCTCTTTTATTAGTATTAGTAGTTTTTGGTAAATTCTTATGTGCTCATCCATAAAGAGCTCGTGGGGGATCGGCTCCCCTCTTGTCGTATCGAACATTACGATACTTTTATCCATACCGTTAAAGGCTACGGTGCTGACGGAGAGTATTGCAAAATCGATTTTCTTTGCATCCACATCATGCTTTTTTGCATACTCTGCTATCGACTTTACAACATCCTCTGTTTCTACTTCGTAAGAGACAAAAGCACTTTTTTGCGTATCCACATCCGCCAAACCGATATACTCCTCTATATAATATGTAATTCTAATCTAAATAGCATAAATTGCTACCTTTTAGCGACATCGCACCCCTTTAACTCCCATTTCGGTAAAATCACAGAATGTTTAAATCCATCTTTACAAATTCGGCGGGCATATTAACCTCTAGAGTGCTCGGCTTCGTACGCGATATGCTGACGGCAAGCGTACTAGGCGCGGGAGTGTTTAGCGATATATTTTTTATAGCTTTTAAGCTTCCAAATCTCTTTCGCAATATCTTTGCCGAGGGAGCCTTTAGCCAATCGTTTATCCCATCATTTGCCGCCTCTGCACACAAACCGCTTTTCAGCGTATCCGTTTTTGTGAGGCTTTTTGGCGTTATCGTCTTAATGTCACTCTTGGTTACACTGTTTCAAGGGGCGTTTACAGCGTTAACGGCATTTGGATACTCCAATGAAGTAAAAGCAATTGCCGCTCCAATAGTCGCTATTAACTTTTTTTACCTAGACCTCATCTTTATCGTCACATTCCTAGGGGCCCTGCTCCAATACCGTAAGCACTTCGCCACCACCGCTTTTTCCACCGCACTTCTGAATGTAGCGATGATAACCGCGCTTTTTATCGCAAAAGATATGCAAAAACTAGATGTTGTCTACGCCCTTAGCTGGGGTGTTCTAGCAGGCGGTGTTTTACAGGTTGCCGTGCATATTTTGGCGGCGAAAAAAAGGGGCGTAATGAAGCTCCTCACGGTGGGCGCAATACGGTTTTTTAGAGGCGACAAAAACGCCGCTGCGGATACAAACAGATTTAACCGAAGCTTTTTGCCATCTATCGCAGGCAGCTCTACCGCCCAGATAGCGGCGTTTGTGGATGTGTGGCTAGCTACTTTTCTAGCCTCGGGAGCCATCAGCTACCTCTACTATTCAAACCGCATCTTTCAGCTCCCGCTTGCAGTCTTTGCCATCGCCACCTCCATGGCGCTCTTCCCCTCCGTCGCAAGAGCGCTCAATAGAGGCGAAGAGGCGACAGCTCTGGCTCAGCTCAAAAAGGCGTTTTGGTTTCTCTCGTTTTTGCTGTTTGGCTTTACGGCAGGAGGTATCATCCTCTCAAAAGAGGTGATTTGGCTCATCTATGAACACGGCAATTTTACAAGGGCAGACACGGGCAATACCGCCGCCGTTATGGCGATGTATATGATAGGGCTTGTGCCGTTTGGCTTGTCTCGTCTTTTTTCGCTTTGGCTTTATTCAAAACATCAGCAGCTAAAAGCGGCTAAAATATCGGCAATATCGCTCGCCTGCAACGCCGTTTTTAGTATCGTTTTGATGCAGTTCATGGGTGCGGCGGGGCTTGCACTCTCAGGCTCTTTGACCGGACTTTTGCTTTTTGCGCTGACGCTGAGGGCTTTTGGATTTGAGAGACTAAAAAGCTTTTTTGACGCCCGTTACGCCGCAGGGCTTGCGCTCTTTTTGGCGATTTTGATAGCGACGCTTTTATTTTTGAGAGGAATCATCGATGCGTATTTACGACTCTAAAACAAAACACCCCATAGAGGTAGAGGGAGACGAAATCAGACTCTATGTCTGCGGCCCTACCGTCTACGACGACGCACATCTAGGACACGCTAGGAGCTGCGTCGCCTTTGACCTTTTGGTACGCACGCTAAAAGCCTTGGGCAAAAAAGTCATTTTCGCCCGCAATGTAACCGACATCGACGATAAAATCCTAAAAAAGATGAACGAGAGCGGTCAAAGCCTTGAAGAGATAACGACAAGATATTATGAGAGCTACAAAGCGGAAATGGCGGTTTTAAACTGCCTTCCACCAGACATTGAGCCAAAAGCGACGGAGTCGGTAGGCGATATGATAGAGTTGATAGAGACGCTCATAGATAAAGGGTTTGCCTACGCTACACCTAGTGGGGATGTATATTTTGACGCCTCAAAAGACGATAAATACCTAAGCTTATCGGGACACAAGCTTGACGAGACGATAAGCCGCATAGAGGCGAGCGAAAAAAGAGGTGAAAAGGACTTTGTGCTTTGGAAGAGCGCAAAAGAGGGTGAGCCTGTCAGCTTTGATTCACCTTTTGGGCGTGGACGACCGGGGTGGCATATAGAGTGCTCGGCGATGATAAAAAAACATCTAGCCAAAAAGGGCGCATACCAAATAGACATTCACGGCGGCGGTAGCGACCTACTTTTCCCACACCACGAAAACGAAGCGGCGCAGACGAGATGCGCATTCGGTCAAGAACTTTCGCACATCTGGATGCACAACGGCTTTGTGACCATCGGTGGAGAGAAGATGAGCAAGAGTCTTGGCAACAGCTTTTTTCTAAGAGATGCGTTAGGGCAATACGACGGCGAAGTTGTCCGTTTTTATCTGCTGAGCACGCACTATAGAGCCAACTTCAACTTTTCGCTAGAGGATATGGACGCCTCCAAAAAAAGGCTAGACAAGCTTTACAGGCTTAAAAAAAGAGTCGGCGACGCTACGCCACTTGAGGACGCTGAATTTAAAGCGGAGTTTTTTGCGGCGCTGGAAGATGACCTGGGTATCTCAAAAGCGCTTGCCGTAGTGGATATAGCAGTCGCGAAACTCAACGAAACGATAGACAAAAATCCAAAAGACAAAGAGGCAAAAAGTAAAGCCGCATTTATCGTGCAAGTAG
>JFJP01034014.1_pt1 | contig 58727 bp, 50 predicted proteins | sample 431651 | NCBI WGS metagenome assembly JFJP01 (sample SAMN02602958, study PRJNA72255) | Microbial mat metagenome, whole genome shotgun sequencing project. | biome: fresh water; feature: sink hole; material: water; isolation source: purple microbial (photo- and chemosynthetic) mats found in... | reverse complement strand
GCCTGGTGATGAATGACGATCACCGGCTGCTCATTGCCCGCGCCTGCCTGGACGCCCCTGAAGACCGCATTGTGGTGACCCATGGCACCGACACCATGGTGGAGACCGCCCGGGTGCTGGCCCAGCGGGTACCCCACAAAACCATCGTGCTTACTGGCGCCATGATTCCCTGGAAGTTCGGCTCGTCGGACGGGTTGTTCAACCTGGGGAGCGCCCTGGCCTTTGCGCAGGTTTTGCCCCACGGGGTGTACCTTTCGATGAACGGCCGATGGTTTGAGTGGAACAATGTCCGAAAGAATAAAGCCAAGGGAGAATTTGAAACCTTGGATCAGGAGCCCCTATGATTCTCCGTCACGGTCACCCTGCCGATCTGCCTTTTTTGTTTGAGGTCTGTCACCGCACCGGCCACAACGGGCTGGATGCCTCCGAGGTGGTTTCGGACCGTCTGCTGCTGGGGTACTATTTTGCGGCCCCCTACGTGGTTCGTGACCCGCACTGGTGTTGGACCGCCGTCGATGAGCAGGGCGTGGCAGGGTATCTGGTCGCCACCCCCGACAGCCGGGCTTTTGCCGGCTGGATGAACTCCCACTGGCTGCCGACCGTCCGGTCGCTCTACCCTCAAACGGAGAATCCAGCCCGCTCGGCAACCGAAACCTGGATTCGCAACACCATCCACGATGCGGCCGGCGTTCCCGATTTTGTCGACGGGTACCCGGCGCATCTGCACATCGACTTTCTGCCCCGCGCCCAGGGACAAGGCCTGGGAACCAAGCTTATCGGTGCCTTTCTCGATCAGCTGCGCTCCGAGGGCGTCCCCGGGTTTCATTTAGGGGTAGGTTTGGAAAACACCAAGGCCCAGGCCTTCTACGCCAAGCAGGGCTTTCAGGAAATCCGCAAGGCTCCAGGGGTGTTATTCCTCGGCCTTAAGCTGTAAGGTTCGGCAGTCCGGTTTCCACCACCAGAACGCCGTTGTCCTTGCCCGGCAAGGTGGCCACGCAACGTCTGTTGAAAAAGATCGAGGACTGCCCCCGGTATTTCACACCGAACTCCTCTCCTCCCCGGTTGGCAAACAACGCCCAGCCTGTAAACCCCTGTTCGTCCGACCCGCCCAGCCGTTCCTCCCAATAGGAGATCACATCAAAATCCTGATCGAGCCAGTTGGTGGAGAACGCAAGAAGGCCGGTCTGGTTTCGTCCATGAAAGTCGGCCAGATCGGGGTAGTTGAGGTCCATGCAAAGGCCGCTGCCCACCAAACCCCAGGGGGTGTCCCACTGCAGATAGCCGGTTTCTCCGGGGGTTGTCCACCACTCATCCGCTTCAAACAGATGGGTCTTCCGGTAAACCGGGTGAGCTTTTCCATCGGGGGTCACCAGGCCTTGGCTGTTGAACAGACCCGTCGGTGCCGACTCGGGAAACCCGAAGGCCAGGGAGACGTCCCACCGCCGGGACCACTCGGCCAGCCTGTCCTGCCCCGTGCCCCGTCCCGCCTGTTCTGCCAAGGGCGCCAGGGTTTTAGCATCGGGCCAAAGGTAGCCCGTCCAGGCCATTTCGGGAAGAACCAGCAGGTCCGCTCCCTGTGCCACTCCCTGCCTGACCAAGCCTTCCAGACGGTCCAAGTTATCCACAACCCTGCCGTACGAAGGACTAAACTGGACAACTCCTGCTTTTAAGGACACTTTCGTACCGCCTTTCGAAAACTTTCCCTTTTATTTCCAGCCATGATATGCTAGGATGAAACCTTGTTCGAGGGTGTAGAGTTTGAACGTTGTTAAGAAAGAACCTCCAAGTGTCCATTATTATGACCAGGATTTTGTTGATATCTATGACAAGAGTTGGGCCTGGATCCGTGATTCCTGGGTTAAAGGCGGAGCGACGAGCGATTTCCAAAAGCCGTTTTTCCACCACATGTCTAGTACGACAATCCACCAGTTCGATGCCTGCATGGCATCGTTCTTCCTTGTCTACAGCAATGGAATCTACTCACCTCTGACCCTCCTGGATAATTTTTATCAGAAGCAGGAAGAAAACGGAGCCATCCGCGGCGAGTATGACATTGAGACCGGCGAGCCTGTGTTCTCCTCCGAAAACCCCGACGGCATCCATCCGCCGCTGTTTGCCTGGGTCGAGTTCAACATCTATCACAAGCTCGGGGCCAAGCGCCGCATCAAAGAAGTGATCCCCTTTCTAGAAAAGCATTTCACCTGGCTCGAGACCAACTACAAGCAGGAGAACGGCCTGTACGCCGTCCCCCTCGCTGCCACTCTTATGGAGAACCTTCCCCGGGAGACGGCCAAGTACACCGTGGACTTCAACGCCCAGCAGGCGATGAATGCCCTCTACCTGTCGGCCCTGGGTGACATTCTCAACGACAAAGATTTGGCCTTCCGGTACAAGCGCGCCTACTATTCGCTCAAGACCCGTATCAACAGCCAAATGTGGGACGAGGAAACCGGGTTTTTCTACGACCTCGACGCCGACGGAAAGCAACTGAAAGTCCGGCATTTGGGTGCCTACTGGACCTTGCTGGCCGAGATTCCGCACGAGGACCGAGCCGAGCGTTTGATTGCAGCCCTCAAGGACGAGAAGGAATTCGGCACCCCCAACCCCTTCCCCAGCCTTTCGGCCAGTGATCCTTCTTTCAGCAAGAAGGGCAACGGCTTTTGTGGCTCGGTGTTTCCTTCCCTCACCTTTATGGTGATCAAGGGGCTGGAAAAGTTCGGAAAGTACGAGTTGGCCCGCGAAGCCGCCATCAAGCACATTTACTATGTTCTCGACACCCTGCACCCCGACGCCAAGGAAAAGGGCTCGCTGTGGGAGGCCTACCTGCCGATGCAGGATGGTGCCGCCACCTGGGAGGGCCGTGAAGACTTCAACCGTCCCAACTACCTGCACCAGGCAGGCCTCAGTTCCATCGCCCTGATGATTGAAAATGTGGTGGGGCTGTATATCAGTCTGCCCCGCAAGACCGTGGACTGGAAGGTGCCCATCCTCGAATTGATGGGCATTGAAAACCTGTCGCTCAAACGAAACTTCATCACCATCTTGTCGAGCAAGTCGGGCCGCGGCTGGGAAATCCGGCTGGAGTCCGAAAAGTTGTACTACTTCACCATCGATATTCTCAACAAGAAGAAAAAGACCCTGCCCATTCCTTCGGGCAAGTGCTCGATGCTGCTCGAAAAACTCTAGAACCCGAGTCTTGAGCCGCTGGGCCAAAAAAACCGCTCCCCGAAAGGTGCGGTTTTTCATTTCTGGGGACCGGGTTGCTTACGGTACCAGCTTGCGGATGGTGTAGTTGGCGACGTCGACGACGTACGCGGTCGTCCCCACCAGGGTGAGGTTGCGCGGATCCTTGAAGAAGGCCAGGCTGCCCCGGCCATCGGTGGAGCCAGCGTTGGTAGCTTTCAGTCCACCGGCCAACGTGGTGACTTGGCTGGTCGCCAGCGTTATCCTCCGCACGCTGTGATCGTCGGTAAGGTACAGAAACGAATGGTCTTGCGATATCGCGAGTTCGACGGGAAGTTTGAACCTGGCTGCCGTGCCGATACCGTCGGTCAAGGCCAGATTATCCTTGATGCCGGCCAGGGTGGTGACCACGCCTGTCGCGATCACAATTTTTCGAAGCGTTCCTGTATAAACCTCTGTGACGTAAAGGTTGGTTCCATCGGTGGCGATACCCAATGGGTCTTTGAACTGGGCGGCGGTTCCCGTTCCATCGACCGAGCCGGCGACCCCCGAGCCCGCCAGCGTCGTCACCACGCCCGTGGCAATCACAATCTGCCGGATGCGGTAGCCGAGTTGATCCGAAACATAGACATTGGTTCCATCGGTGGCGGTGGAAGCTGGGTGGTCAAATTGGGCCGTGGTTCCCGCTCCGTCGACAAACCCGTGAACGGTTGTCCCTGCCAGGGCCGTCACCACGCCGGTCGTCTTGTGGATTTTAACAATTCGACTGGGGGGAATGCCGTACGAAATGGCGTAGAGATAATCGCCGGAAATCGAGAGGCCCCGAAGGTTCAAGTCGGCCGTGTCTAGCGCCAGGGTCGTCATCACACCCGTAGCGATCTCGATCTTTCGGATGCGGGCGTTGTTTGTGTCGGCAAGATAGAGGTAGGTTCCATCGTTTGTGAGGCCGAGAGCCTGATTGAACTGGGCTGCCGTACCGGTTCCGTCGAGATACCCTGCCACACCAACCTTGCCTGCAAACGTCGAGACCAGCCATCCTGTTGAGGCCTTCACCGTGATGGTGATGGTCTTGGTCACGCTGACGCCGCCCTTGGTGAAGGTGGCGGTGAGGGTCACTTCGGTGTCGCTCGTCGCTGCGGTAACCGATGCGGTACCGCCGCTGAAGGTCACAATTCCCGCAGGGGAGGCGGCCCAGGTAACGGCGCTGCCGTTGGTTCCTGTGGTGGGAACGGTGAAGTTCTGGGTGATGGCGGCTGAGGTGTCTGCCGTTGCCAGGGTAAGGCTCGCCACGGTGGTGGCGTCTTTGTCGGCGTTGACGATGGTGGTGGCCGCAGCGATGCTGAGTGGTTTCACGGTGATGGCGATGGTCTTGGTGTCGGAAACGCCCCCGCTGGTGACCGTGACGGTCAGGGTGACGGGGGTGTCGGCCGTGGGATTGGTCACCGTGACGGTTCCTCCGGTGAAGGACAGAACGCCGGCGGGAGAGGCCGACCAGCTGTAGGTGCTGCCGTTGGGGCCTTTGACGGGGAGGGTGAAGTTCCCGAGCACCGAGGCAGCGGTGTCGGTGCCGCTGAGCACCAGAACCTTGTCGCTGAGGGTCAGCTTGTCGGCCGCCACGGCAGGGGCTCCGTCCGCCGCCTTGGCATTCACAGTGACCTGAATTTCCTTGGTTTGTGAGACGCCCCCGACGGTAACGGTGGCCGTCAGGGTGACCGTCGTCGCCGTCGCCGGCAGGGTCACGGACACGCGGCCGGAAGCAATGGCGAAGATTCCTGCCGGGGCAGAGGTCCAGGTGATGGTGCTGGCGTTGGAACCCGCAGTGGGGAGTTTGAAGTCTTGGGAGACGGTGGACGAGGTGTCAGCACCCCTCAGCTCGAAGCCCGCCGGGGACAAGGCAGCCAGGTCCGCCGCCACTGCCTCGGCGGCGGTCAGGACTTTAAGGGGGTTGATCTTGTCACCCATGGTCACAAAGTTGGTACACGACCCCAGGCTCAGCAGAAGTGAGGCGAGCAGGAGCATTTTGGCTGTTTTCATGGATTATTCTCCTCCCGAAAGCTGGTAATGGACACCCAGGTCGAGGGTGGCCGAGGTGGCGAAGGCGGCTGTAGTGGGCAGCAGCTGATACCCGAGTGACAGGTCAAACAAGAAGGACTGCCAGGGGTACTGAAGGCCCACAGCGGGCTTCAGCAGCACGCCCCAGACGCCGGTGTTGGTGCCGGCGGAATTGGTGTCGTTCCAGTACCCTGGGGCCAGGGTCAGGTTGGCCCGGACGGCCAGGGGTGCCAGCGGGGTGTCGGCAAAAGGATGGATTCTGGTGCCTCCCATCAGGGTCAGGAAAAACGCGTTCTGGGTGTGGGCGGCCGTTGGGGTATAGTGCCACGCCAATCCCGCGCCGGCGTCGTACCCGAAGGCGCCTGTAGTCTGGTCGAACACGACCCGGGCCTCCGGCTGCACCGAAAGGCCGACCTGATCGCCATGGAACACCGCGCCGGAGTTGAGTCCGACGTCCAAGCTTTTGATCGGGGGTAAACCCTGGGCGGCGCAGAAGGCTGCGGCTGCGGCCACGATCAGGGTCGATAGAAACAATCGTTTCATGGGAAGCTCCTCGTCTTCCACTCTAGGGAGAGCCATGGGGGACCCGCTATTACCCGTTGTCGGTATTTTCACCAAGCTGGCGCATGGACAGGCCTGCGGGTTCAGGGGATACTCGTTCTAATGAGTTACAGCCCTCAGGAAGTCCGAAATGGACTCTTTGCCTTCGGATTTTCGCTGATCTATACGCTGGCTCTGATTCCCAACGATTTTTTGCTCATCGCTGACGGCAACCTTCTGGCGGTGGTCCTGAGCCTCAGGGTGGTGACGGTGCTTCTGGTGGCGCTTGCCATCGGGAGAATCCTTCGGAAGGGACGGGGGTGGTCGTACGAACTCTGGGTTGCCCTGGCTTCCTGGTCCCTGACCCTTCTCGACTGCGCCGTGAGCCTCACCCGCGGATCTGGCCAATGGTTCTCGTTCCTTCCCAGCATTCTTATCGTCGCCTTCCTCTACTTTGCCATTCCTGCCCGGCTGGGGACCAAGGTCAGTGTCGGGGTTTTTCTCAGCCTCTGGGAGCTGGGGTACGCGGCGCTTTTCAAGGAATTTCCTGAAGGGGCTCTGACCGTTATGGCGCTGACCTACTCGGGCCTCAATATCATCGGGGTGATCAACAACGTGATTCTGCAGCGGTACCGGCGCGTCGAGACGGCTTACCGGGAACGAATCGGGGACGAGCTTCGATTCCAAAAGGCTCTTTCCAACACCAACTACGAAGCGGTGATGCTCTGCGAAGACAACCTGGTGGCCGATCTCAACCAGAGCCTGGCCGAGCTTCTCGGATGGAAATCCGAGGAAATCCGGGGCAAACCGGTTCGGCAGTTTATCTCCGTGGCACCTCAGAGCGAACCGGCTTTTCTGAGCGGCGGCGAGGTCTCGGCCTCTCTTTTAGCCAAGGAGGGCGAAATTCCGGTCAAGGCTGTCCTCAAGGAGGTGGAGGTCGACGGACTGCGGCTGACGGCCATTGTGCTTTGCACCAGCCAGGTAGCCCAACCGTTCGCTCAGCGCCTGGCGAGTCTTCCTCTGTCCCTGCGGGAGATTCAGGTCGCTACCGGTATCCTTTCGGGCCATTCCCGGTATCAGATTGGTGCCGAGCTGTATATTTCCGATGAGACCGTCAAAAAGCATACTTCCAACATCTACCGCAAGCTGGGTATCCGCTCGAAAGTCGGGCTGGCCCGGCTGGTGCTGGAGAATCCGTAGCCGCCCTCAGCGCAGCTTTCCCGGTAAAACCTTCTCCAGAAACTGGGCATAGACTTCCCAGACATGGTCTCCATAACCCCCGGCGTTGACCCAGGCGCTGGGAAGCGCTTGTTTGGTGAGGAAGCGGTCGAGCAGAAGGTCGCGCTCCAGCATCTGCGCCAGGGTGAGCCGCATGGTCGAGGTGGAGGGAAGTTCGTCCTTTTCGTAGGGATCGGCGCCGTCGACAACCAGCACCAGGTCCGGCAGACGCCCGTGCTTGGCCATCGCCATTTGCTTCAACTGTTCGAGTCCGGCAGCCAGCCTGGCCAGATAGAACGAATCTTCCCCCGGCTCCTGGTCAATATCCAGGTCGCTGGGCACCTGGCTGGGGTTGTCTTCGCCCCGTTCCCGGGTGGTTTCTGGGTCCAGCGGCCAACCCTGCGCCATGTGGATGCTGAACGTCAGGATGCTGTCATCTCCAGCGCAGAGGGAGGCCGTGCCGTCGCCCTTGTGGGCATCGACATCAACAATCCATGCTTGTTGAATCCGGCCCTCGGCTTGCAGAGTCCGCAGCGCGATCACCAGATCATTGACGAGGCAGAAACCGGTGCCCCGGTCGTAATGGCCATGGTGCATTCCACCGCCGGTGAAGAAGGCCCAACCCTTTTCGAGGGCCAGCCGACAGGTTTGGGTGGTGCCTGCAACGTGAAGCAGAACGCTGTCGTCGAAAAACTGTGAGAGCGGTTTGAGGGCCATTTCGGGGGCGTAACGGTTGTGATTGCCGTCGGCATCGATCAGTTCGTAGGCCGTCAGAACTTCGTTTTCGAGGTCGCTACCATACAGGCGATCCACATACTTTGGGGCGTGGACTCTCTCGAGGGCCGCGCGGTCCACGGTTTCCGAAATGGCGTTGAGCCTCCATGGTTTTCCCTTCAGGGATTCCAGGTTTTCCAGGTGTTCGAGAACCTTGGTGATTTTTGAGGTGCGGATGGGAATGAGGATGCCATAGTCGGCGAACTGACTATGAAGCCGCGGGTCCGTCAGAATCATGGGTGCTTCTCCTCCACCTGATGCAATTTACCTCCAGAAGAACGAACAAACCAGTCGAGCAAGCCAGGAAACCAGCACTGTCCCCAAACCAGGGCACGCCCCTGTGCCGTCAGGACGGTTCGCTCTTTTCCGGTTGCAACGGCCTTCAGGAGGGCTGTCGCGGCTCGCTGCTGCGTCATCGACCAGCGTCGGTGGTGTTGGAACGGCCGTCCGTCGGCCCCCAAAACAGTCTTTTCCGGGTCATTTTCGGTGAAGGCCAGATGGACGAGGCTGGCTGTAACACCCCGTGGTCCTTCTTCGGCCCGAAGGCTCTGCTGCAGTGCCGTCAGGGCCATTTTTGCCGCTGAGTACAGGCTGACTCCCGGGAATCCCCTCACTCCAGCCAGGCTCGAGACAAAGAGAACCCGTCCCTGGGACAGCCGTAACGCGGGAAGCGCCGCCTGGGTGGCCCAAACCGCCGTCAAAAGGTTGGCATCGATCATGGTCTTGATGGTGGTCGGGCTCAGGTCGGCAAATTCCCCGCGCATGGAAAGACCTGCGTTGTTGATCAGCACGTCGACTCGTCCCCAGGCGGCCAACACGGCAGCCATGAGGTACTGGGCTTCTGAGGGTATCGAAACATCGGCCGCGACGGCCAAAGTCCGACCGGTTTGACCGAGGTTCTGGCGGGTTGCCTCGAGAGTCGCCGCGTCCCTGCCATTGAGGGCCACGAAGGCGCCTGCCGCCAGCGCCTGCCGCGCTGCCTCCCGTCCGACTCCCCGTGCCGACCCCGTTATCACCACAACCTTGTTTTGAAAGAATTCTTGAAGCTTCATTGCTTAGGGAAGGAGGAAGGTGCGGCCGCCGTAGACAAACACCTGCCGGTTCAGAAAGCTTTTCAGCGCTTCGAACAGCACCTTCCGTTCGACATCCTTGCCCATCTGCACGAACTCGGCGATGGAGCAGGTATCGGGAACCTGAATGGTGTCCTGGCTGATGATGGGGCCTTGGTCCAAGTTCTCGTTGGCAAAATGGGCGGTGGCCCCGATGATTTTGACGCCTCGGTGCCAGGCCTGGTGGTAGGGTTTGGCGCCCATAAAGGCCGGTAGAAATCCGTGGTGGATGTTGATGACCTGGTAGGCCCACCGCCTGGTAAAATCCGGGCTGAGAATCTGCATGTAGCGGGCCAAGACCACGGTGTCGATCTTCCAGTCTTCCAGAATTTTCTGCACATCGGCCTCGTAAGCGGCCTTGCCCTTGGCGGGGTCTACCTGGAAGAACGGGATGTGAAACTGGGTGGCCACGGCAGCCAGGTCGGAGTGGTTGGCGATGATGACCGGAAAGTCACATTCCAGCTCCCCGTCCTGATGCTTGAGCAGGAGTTCGTACAGACAGTGGCTGGTCTTGCTGACCAGAATGGCCACCCGGGGGCGGGCGGCCTTGTCGTGCAGCCTCCAGTCCATCTGAAACCGTTCGGCGACCTCCTGAAAGGTCGTTTCGAAGGCTGCCTGTGCAAAGGTTTCATCCACGGAAAAGTCGGCTTTGAGGAGAAAGATATTCACGTCCACAGCGGTGTGCTGGCTGAGGTTAAGGATGTTTCCCCCGCCTGCGGCAATGATTTGGGTGACGGCGGCAATAATGCCTTTCTGGTCGGGGCAGTTGACGGTGAGGGTATAGTCTGGTCGGGTCATGCCGACCATCTTGACCGCCACGGTTGGTAGGGTCAAGATGCGGCGATGGACTTCACCCTGCGCCGAGCGACGTTGGACGATCTCGATGCTGTTATGGCCCTGGAAACCGCAGGGTTTCCTGCAGGCATTGTCGAACAGAGGGCCGTTTTTGCCCGCCGGATTGCGGTGTTTCCCGAGGGTTTTCTGCTCGCCCTCGATGAGGCAGCAACCCCCTGGGGCTACTTTTGCGCCGAGATTTGGTCGCAGCAGGGTTCCTTTGATCTGGGACACGACATCGAAGCCACCCTCGACCGGGGTGGGGACACGTTGTACATCGCCTCGATGACCGTTGCGCCCGAAGCTCGGGGTTCGGGGCGGGGGCGGGCCCTGTTTCAACGCGCGTTGCATGTTTTGCAGGCGGAATTCCCCGCCGTCCGCAAGGCTCTGCTCATCGTCAACGAACATTGGACCGGCGCGCGCCGCCTTTATGGGGACGCCGGTTTTGTCGAAGAGGCCCGGCTGCCGGGATTTTTCCGACCCGAAGGCGGCCCGGTGGGGGCAGCCGTGGTAATGAAGAAAGAGACAGAATGGAATGGATCCTTTAGAATAGGGGCAACCATGAAGAAACTCCTCTCCCTCCCTGAAAACCTTGTCCCCGTCATTCATGAGCTGGAGGGGCTCAACCATGACGAGTGGTTTGCCGACTCTGACCCTGCCGGCCACAAAGTTGGTTCGGGCGGAGGAACGGCGCACCTGCTGGCCCAAGACTGGGCGTTGAGCGGAAAAGGGGGGCGCCGGGTGATTGTCCATGCCGGGGGACAGAGCCGCCGTCTTCCGGGGTACGCCCCCTCGGGCAAGATTCTAACCCCCATTCCCGTCTACCGGTGGAGCCGGGGACAAAGGATCGATCAGACGCTGCTGGACCTGCAGCTGCCGTTGTACGACAAACTGATGGCCGATGTTGGCCCCCGGCAGAACACGCTGATTGCCAGCGGCGACGTGCTGATTTTGGCACCGGAAATTCCCCGAGACCTCCCCGAGGTCGATGTTGTCTGTTTCGGGATTTGGGTTGATCCGCAGCTGGCCTCGCGCCACGGGGTGTTTTTTACTCCTCGAAACCAGCCGAGGCAGCTTGAATTCATGCTTCAAAAGCCCACCCACCAGACCATTGAAAAGCTGGCAGGTACCCTGTTGTACCAGATGGACATCGGCCTGTGGATTCTCAGCGACCGGGCTGTCGATGTCTTGATGAAGAAATGCGGTTGGGACGGCCAGAAGTTCGCTGGCGGTACCCCCGATTTCTACGATCTTTACAGCAGTTTTGGTCCCGCCCTGGGAGCGCAGCCCACCACCCCCGACCCCGAAGTGTCTGCCCTTTCTGTCGCGGTGGTACCGCTGGAGGGCGGGGGCTTCTACCACTTCGGCACCAGTCTGGAACTGATCACCAGCATGGGAAAGATCCAGAATCTGGTGCAGGACCAGCGCTTTCTTTGGCACCACCGGGTCAAACCGCACCCGACGCTGTTCACCCAGAACGCCGTGACCCAAATTGCCTGGAACCAGAAGCACCACCATATCTGGATCGAGAACTCCTGGATTCCCGCTGGCTGGGCCCTGACCGACCACCATGTGCTGACGGGAATTCCCGAAAATTCGTGGGAACTGACGCTGCCCAGCGGCGTTTGCCTCGATGTTGTCCCCGTCGGTCCCGATCGGTTCTGCCTACGCCCCTACGGCATTTCCGACTCGTTCAACGGTGACCCGGCCGACCCTTCCACCCTGTGGATGGGCACCCCGGTGGCCCAGTGGCTGGCCCAGCGGGGCCTTTCCCTGGCGCAGGCGGGATTGGACACGGTCAGGGATCTGCAGAAAGCTCCGCTGTTCCCGGTGTTTTTGAAAAAGGACCTGACCCAGGAGTGGGTGCGGTGGATGATCGCACCCGAAGCGCCCGAATCAGCCCTTTCGTCACGTTGGGTCGCACAGGAGCGCCTCAGTGCCGAGCAGATCAGCACTCAGGCTGACTTGGTAAGACTCTATGCCCAGCGCGATCAGTTCCGGGCCGCTACGCTCCCCTTTCTGGCCAAGAACAACCTGCACAGCGTTTTTTACCAGATCGACCTCAAGGCGCTGGCCGGGGATTTTGCCCGCAACAAACTGGCCCTTCCTCCGGTCTTGCCTCCTGAGGCACCCGCCGTCACCCGCTTCCGCGACTTTATGTTTCGGGCCGAGGTAGCCAAGCGTAAGGGCTTGGACGGGCGCGACGACGAAAAGCGGGCCTTCGGAGAACTGCAGAGTTCGTTGATCGGTTCCATCCCTTTGCGGGCCGATCCGAAGCTCGACGTTTTCGCCGACCAGATTGTCTGGGGCCGCAGTCCCGCCCGCCTCGACCTGGCCGGCGGCTGGTCCGACACGCCGCCGTACTGCATTCAGACCGGGGGGCGGGTGGTCAATCTGGCCGTCAATCTGAACGGGCAGCCACCCATGCAGGTGTTTGTACGGCTTTCCCCCCGGCACACCATCGTGCTGCGGTCTATCGACAACGGTGTGAGTGAAGAAATTTCCACCTACGAGCAGCTGGACCGCCTTTCGGCACTGGGGTCGGCGTTTTCTATTCCCCGGGCGGCCCTCAGTCTGGCCGGGTTTCATCCGCGGTTCAATCCCGCTGGTTTTTTGACCTTGGAGCAGCAGCTCAAGGAGTTTGGCGGTGGTATCGAAATCTCGCTGCTGGCGGCCATTCCCCAGGGTTCGGGACTAGGGACCAGCTCGATTCTGGCGGCCACCATTCTCGGTGCCCTGTCAGACTTCTGCCGTCTGGGTTGGACCAAGGAAGCTGTCTGCCATCGTACCCTGATTCTCGAGCAGCTGCTGACCACCGGCGGCGGTTGGCAGGACCAGTTCGGCGGCATTCTTCCTGGTCTGAAACTGCTCGAGACCCAGCCGGGGTGGCAGGAGACGGTGAGTGTGAGATGGCTGCCGGACCTGTTGTTCACCCAGCCGGAAACCAAGGATTTGTGGTTGCTCTACTACACGGGCATCACCCGCGTGGCAAAAACCATTTTGGCTGAGATTGTCACGGGAATGTTTTTGAACGAAGGGCCCCGGCTGAGCATTGTCGACGACATCAAGGCCCATGCTCTGGCTGCCTATGACGCTCTGCAAAAATGCGATATGGACGAAACTGGTCGGGTGATCGGGCGGTCGTGGCAGCTCAATAAAGCTCTGGACTCCGGCACCACCAGCCCGGAAATCGAGGCTCTCATCGCTCAAATCGCCGACTGGACCAGCGGATTGAAATTGTTGGGGGCTGGAGGCGGCGGGTACCTGCTGATCTGCGCCAAGGACGTGGCCGCAGCCCGGAAAATTCAGGACACTCTGAATCGGAATCCACCCAACGGCCGCGCCCGCTTTGTCAAAATGAGTCTGTCCACCGAGGGGTTCCAGCTGACTCGTTCGTAGGACAGTCTTAAACAAGCTTGAAAGGGTGTGGCAGCAGCTCCCCCAGGGTGGTGGTGATTTTCACACCCTCGGGGGTTGCCAGGTAAACCACCAGCTCGGGGCCGCAGAATTCCGACAGCACTCCACGGCAGAAGGCGCAGGGGTAGGCCGGCGGATTGGTGTCGGTGACAACGGTGACCGATTCGAACGGCACCTTCCCGTACTGGCTGACGGCCGCCACCAGGGCCGACCGCTCGGCACAGATGGTGCCGCCAAAACTGGCGTTTTCCACGTTGCAGCCCGGTACGTAGACATCCCTGTCCTTGAGCTTGAGGGCGGCGCCGACGGCAAAATGCGAATACGGAGAGTAGGAGTGGTTCCGGGCCTCGGTGGCAACGGCAACGGCGCGTTTGAGGTCGGTCATGAGGACTCCTTGGGAATGAACAGATGCTTCTTGAACACGTAGACGAAAAAATAGCTTACAGCCAGGAAAACCGCAAATCCTGAGGAGAACAGCCAGGCATCGGCAGCAAACAGGTTGTCGATCAGGTCCTTCCACGATTCGTCGGGGTGGGTGAACAGGTGCCAGCTGCTCCAGCGGACAAACCTTCCAATAAAGACCCCGTAACCAGCCGCCCAGCATGAGAACCCCACCGCCAGCCACCCTACCCAACGGCCAAATTCCTTTTTCCACAAATTGTGCATCACGTAGAGTGACGCCAGACCCATGAAATGGCCCACAAAGGCGAACAGCGACCGGTTGATCACGTCGAACCACACCAGCATGTTGGCCAAACCCCTCGCATTGGGGTTGTCGTTGACCAGCCCCCGCTGAATGAGGTGGATGAAGTCGGTAAAAATATAGGACGAGTTGGGAAGGAACAGCAGCCACGGAACGCTGATCAAAATCAAAAAAATCCGACCCCAGCGGTGGTAGTTCTGTCGCTCCACAAAGAGGGCGGCAAAAGCGATTGCCAGGGGAACAAGGCCGAGAAACAGGTTCCAGATCAGGAACAGGTGCGAGAACCGCCCGGTGAATAGAAAGCGCAAAGCCAGCAAGCCCAGGCAGGCGCCCAACGCGGCAGCCAGAAGAACCAAGGATCGTATGGGTGTATTGAGTCTCATTTCGGGCAAAACTTCCCTCCAGCAGGGGAGGACCCTGAACAAAGGCTGGCTAAGGGTTTATTCTAGGGACCGCCGGTTGGTTTGTCAAATCTGCCCTGTCTCGGAAGGAGTACCGCCCATGCCCGAAAGTCCGCTTCTCCAAGCCCTTGAACCTTTGCGGGTTGCACGTACCGGCTTCCGTCCCCTGACGGAAACAGAAAAGCAAACCCTCAGGAGTCAGGGAAACCTGTGGCGTCCCGGGTGTGTACTGCTGGCCGCTCCCGGGTTCGACCTTGCCTGCATTCATTTCAACCGATTCGCGGGAACGGTGGTTCTGTCAGGCGAGATTTACCACTCGGTTCTTGAGGATGTTGAGATCTCCGAAGGGGCTATGGTTGATCAATGCCCGTTGGTACGCCGTACCTTGATCGGTCCCCAAGCCTTGGTTCGCCACTCCACCCTCAACTGTTCGGCACCAACTTCTTTCGGCGTCGGGTCGGTGATCAAGGCGGGACTAGAGACCCCTGGGCGGGAAATTCGGATTTGGGACTCTATGACCCTTGAGACGGGAGAACGCTACCTGACCGACCTGGTACTGCAAAAAGAGGTCGATGACCTGTCTGTGGCAGTGGTCTTTGACCGTACCGTCGTTGGGGCTGGTGTCCAGATCATCAACACGCCTTGGATTGACCGGACGTATTTCGGCCCGGGAACCAGGGTTCACGCCGCCCAAAGGATCGACCAGTGCACCATTCACTCCTCCACCGAAGAATCGGTGTTTCTCGGGGCAGCGGTGCAGCTTCGAGGTGCCATCGTTCAATGGGGATCCGAAGTCGGTTCCGCCGCGCAGGTGGTACAGTCCATTCTGCTGGAGTACAGCGGTGCCGGACGGCATGCCCTGGTGACCGAAAGTCTGATTGGTCCCAATACCACCATTCAGGGCGGTGAGGTGACGGCAAGCTTCCTGGGACCGTTTGTGGGTTTCCATCATCAGAGTCTGCTGATTGCCGCCTGGTGGCCGGAAGGCCGCGGCAACATCGGTTACGGTGCCAACATCGGCTCCAACCATACCAGCCGTTCCCCCGACCAGGAGCTCTGGGCCGGCGAAGGAACCTTTTTCGGCTTGGCGACGGCGGTCAAGTATCCTTCCAATTTTCACGAGGCCCCCTACAGCATTCTGGCCTCGGGGGTGGTGACCCTACCTCAAAAATTGTCTCTGCCGTTTTCTTTGGTTCTGGACGAACCCCTTGATAGAGAGCAGGTCCGGGGCTTGAACCGGGTTATCCCCGGCTGGGTTCTCAAAGAGAACGTCTACCTGCTCATGCGCAACGAAGCCAAGTTTCTCCAGCGGAATAAGGCCCGCCGTCATTCCTTCGACCTGAGAATCTTCCGTCCCGAGATTGTGGAAAAGCTGTGGAAAGCCCGCGTGCTTCTGGCGAATATCGAGGGAAAAGCTGTGTATACCAAGAGTGATCTGCCTGCTGTGGGAAAGAATTACATGCTTGAGGAGGACCGTCGGGAGGCTGTGGCGGTCTACCGGGAGTTTTTGCGTTACGCAGCGCTCAAGCTTTTTGCCGAAAAGGTGCTTGACGGGGTGCCCTGCAATGAAGACTGGCTGAAGGGACTGTTCCGCCGTCTCAACCTCGATTCGTTTACGACAGCACAGAACCTTGCGTTTTACCTTGAAGAGGAAAAAGCGTTGTGGGAAGCCAGCCTGCGCGCCAAAGAGCGCGATGACCAGCGGGGAGCGACCATTATTCCCGATTATGAGAAGTTTCACCGCCCAGCCGAGGAAGATGAGTTCCTCTTGAAGAAGCAAGAACAACTGGTTGATTTGGCTGAAAAAATTCGTCAGTTCGGGCCAATGGGATCTTGACAACTTGGCAAACGGGGTTTTGCCCGCACGGGTCTTTTTGACCCTGTGGATAACTTGTGGACATTTTTGACAAGTTGGAATTTTTGCATCTTGACCAACGAAAGCAGTGTCTGAATTCTTGTACTTTGCTGTTTCACCATCAAATTTTATCAAGGTGCTCCGTTGGGAACGGTCTATGTTGCTCTCTTTTTGGTTGATTTTGCTGTCAACTAAGGAGTCACCGAGGAATACAGCGGTTAGCGGCTTCTTTCTGACACCGCTTGAAAAATGCCAAAATTGTGGATAACTTGGGGATAGTCGTGGAAAACCTGTTACTTCAAAAAACCTCTTCCCTTGACCAGGGAGCAGGTTCCGGTTCAGACTGACGACTAAGCTTAAATCAGCTAAGGAGAATCCTATGGCTACTTCCTATAAAGAATTGGGTCTGGTGAACACCAAAGAATTGTTCGCCAAGGCCATCAAGGGCGGCTATGCCATTCCCGCCTACAACTTCAATAACATGGAGCAAATGCAGGCCATTATTCAGGCCTGTGTCGAGACGAAGTCTCCCGTCATCCTCCAGGTCTCTGCCGGGGCCCGCAAATACGCCAACGCCACTCTTTTGAAGAATATGGCCAAAGGTGCGGTTGAATACGCCAAGGAACTCGGTTATGCCATTCCTATCGTTCTTCACCTTGACCATGGTGACAGCCTCGAACTGGTTAAGAGCTGCGTTGAAGGTGGTTTCTCGTCGGTCATGATTGACGGTTCACACCTTCCCTACGAAGACAATGTCAAACTGACCAAGTCGGTGGTTGACTATGCCCATGCCCATGGGGTCACGGTCGAGGGTGAGCTCGGCGTTCTCGCCGGCATCGAAGACGACGTGGTCGCGGAACACTCGAGCTACACCAAGCCCGCAGAGGTCGTCGATTTCGTGTCCAAGACAGGCGTCGACTCTCTGGCCATTTCCATCGGCACCAGCCACGGCGCTGTCAAGTTCAAGCGTGAGCAGTGCACCGTCAGCCCTGACGGCGTGCTCATTCCTCCCACCCTCCGGTTCGACATCCTCGAAGAGATTGAAAAGAAGCTTCCCGGCTTCCCCATCGTTCTTCATGGTTCCTCCTCTGTTCCCATCGAGCATGTTCGCATCCTTGAGCAGTTCGGAGGCAAACTGAAGGACCCCGTTGGTATTCCTGAGGAGCAGCTTCGCAAGGCCGCCAAGAGTGCTGTCTGCAAGATCAACATCGACTCGGATGGGCGCATTGCCATGACCGCAGCCATCCGAAAGGTCTTTGCTGAGAACCCCAGTGAGTTTGACCCCCGAAAGTACCTCGGACCCGCCCGCGATTCGCTCAAGGCGCTTTACGCGCACAAGAACAAGGATGTTTTAGGAAGCGCTGGCCAAGCGTAAGCCGTCTTTCGCAAAAAAAGAGACCGGCCCTTTTCGGGGCCGGTTTTTTTGTGGGCGTCGTGTTGTGATAAGGATCCTCTAAGGTATGTCAGAAACCACAATCATCCGCAGTTTTGCCCGTATCCTGGCCGATGATCAGGCTGGTGCCGGTTACAACGCCGTTCTCGAATGGAACCCGGAGGCCCCCCTTGTAGCCAATGCCTTGGATAAGGAACGCAGTGAGCGGGGCCCCCGCAGTCCACTCCACGGATTGCCGGTCCTTCTCAAAGACAATATTGACACCGACGACGGCACCCACACATCGGCGGGCAGTCTGGCTTTAGGCGACCGGTTTGCCTTAGAAGATGCCGAAGTGGTATCGCGACTGAGGGCTGCCGGAGCTGTTATCTGCGGCAAGACAAATATGACGGAACTGGCGAACTTTATCACGGAAGGGATGCCCAACGGGTACTCCTCCCGGGGAGGCAAGGTTCGGGACTATTGGGAACTCGAGGGTGATCCTTCGGGATCCTCCTCAGGATCGGCGGTGGCTGTGGCGGCTGGCTATGTGGATCTGGCTCTTGGGACAGAAACCTGCGGCTCCATCATCAGTCCCGCTATGCGGGCGGGCATTGTGGGGCTCAGGCCAACCCCGGGCCGTCTGAGCAGCCGGGGCGTCATTCCCATCTCACCCACTTGCGACGCCGTCGGCCCTATGACCCGGTCTGTGCGTTTGGCCGCCCAAGCCTTCGAAGTGCTTGGGGGCTCTTCAGCGCCGAAAGCACCAAGCCTTCGCTGGGGATTGGTTCTACCCGACTCGGAATCGGACACTGGTGTCGAGGTGGCCCTCGAACGTCTGGTGGACCAGTTACGGACCCAAGGGATTGAGCTGGTTCCCTTTGAGGCTCCCTCGCTCGAGGAAGAGGCCTTGACAACCGTTCTCGTCCACGAATTTCAAACCGCCTTCGACGCAGCGCTGCGCCGGGATCGTCAGGAGATCCGATCGTTAAGGGCAGTCGCTGACTACAACCTCCGACATTCTGATACCTGCCTTCGGTACGGACAAACCTGGGTGGAGAAGAGCCTGGCCTTGGAACACCCGCTGACCTCGGCGGAATACGGCAAGGCCTGGACCAGGTTGGCCTCGGTGCGGGCCGAGACGGTGGCCATGATGGACCGGTTGGGAGTCGGTGTGGTTCTGACGTCGGGCCATGTGTTCGCCTTCGCGGGAACCGCTTGCCCCGCATTAACGCTGCCTTTGGCCAGGGGGGCTGGCGGTTTGCCTATTCCAGCCGTGCTTTATGCGCGTCCTTACGACGAAGAGGTGCTTCTTGAAGCTGGAATTGTCATTGAGTCGCTGGCCGGGTTTGACCAAGCCCGACGGCAATAACAGCGCCCAAGACCAGTGCACCCCCCAGCCATTGCCAGGCACCCAGCACTTCGCCCAGCAAGAAGTAGGAAGCCACCGCTGTGACGACGGGAATCAAATTGACTGACAGGCTGGCGGTGCGCATGCCTACCTTTTTCAAGGCGTAATTGTACAGAAGGTACGAAAGGGCCGAGCAGACGAGCCCTTGAAAAACCAGGTGCCCCCAGCCTGCAAGCGAAGGCCAACGCCAATCGGGCATCTCGGCCAAGGCAAACGGGGCGAAACTGATTGCACCAAGAATCATCTGCCATGCGGTCACGGCCAGGTTGGGGTAGCTTTGCTGCAGGGGTTTCATGGTGAACAGGTACCACACCCAGGCGGCCGCGGCCCCCAGCATCAAAAGGTACCCCAGAGGGTTTTGGGAGGCTTCAGAGCCTTGAGGAAACCCAACCAAAAGGGCAGCTCCGACAAAGGAAACCAGTGCGGCAACGGTACCCAGCGGTCCCAGCCGGCGTTTGTGAACCAGCCGTTCGGCCAACAGGGTAAGAATAGGGATGCCCGCTATGATCAGGCTGGCCGCCGAAGCGGGAATCATTCCCACACCGTGATTTTCGAATAAAAAGTAGAGGGTAATCCCGGTGGCGACACTGAGCACGAGAGCCCATCGGTCCTTAGGCGCAAAGTGGGTCCTTGGTCCCCGAACCGCATACAACAGACCCAGCACCGTTCCAGCCAGAAGAAACCTGCCAAAGGCCAGTGTCATAGGAGGGAACTCCACCAAGGCAGCCTTGATGGAGGGAAAGGAAAGACCCCAGGCCAGGATAGGCACCGCCAGGGCGAGGTAAGCGAGGGGTCTGGACTTCAAGTTATTTGCTGGCCTTGATTTCTTCCCAGGCAGATTCGTACAGCGACAGGTTTTCACCGACATCGGCCCTAAACTCGCTCTTGGTCAGCTGATCGGCGGTGTAACGGGGAGTGGCTGTCCGCAAAGCAGCGGTCTTGGGGTACATGGAACCAGGGTAGCCGAATTCGTCATAAATCTTGGCCAGGTTTTCGGGCTTCAGGATGAAGTTGATGAAAGCATAGGCATTGTCCACGTTCTTGGCACCCTTGGTGATGGACATGACATCCATGAACATAACCCCTCCCTCCTTGGGGAAGAAGATGCCCATATTGGCCTTGTCGGCTTCATCGAGCTCGGCTTCCTGGTTTTCGGGGTAGTTCAGGGTGATCCAGATTTCCTTCTTGGCGAAGGCCGACTTGATCAGGTCGTTGTCAAACTTGACGATGCCCTTCTTCCACAGGTTGACCGTGTCCTTGGCCTTTGTGATCTCGTCGGCGTTGGTGGAGTTGATGGAGAAGCCATTGTAGCGAAGCGCGGCACCCAGGATTTCCCGGGGATCGTCCATCAGCATGATGCGGTCGGTGTACTTGGGGTCTGTGAGCAGGTTCCATGACCCGTCGCCGATGTCCACCTTGTCCTTCCAATAAATGACGGCGGTGGACCCGAAGTTATAGGGTGCCGAGTAGTCGTTCTTGGGGTCCCAGGTGTTTTTGGCGGCCAAGGAAGGCTCGAGGTTGGCCAGCTCGGGAATCTTGCTGGTATCGAGCTTGAGGAGCATGTCCTTTTCGATCATCCGGGGGATGAAGTCTGTGGATGGGAACACAACGTCGTAGGTGGCTCCGCCCAGCAGTTTGGCGTACATAGACTCGTTGGAGTCGTAGGTGTCGTACACCAGGTTGATACCGGTTTGGGTTTTAAAGTCCTCCAAAACCGATTCGGGAATATAGTCGATCCAGTTGAAGACCGTCAGGTCCTTCGAAGCGGCGGGGGCTCCACAGCTTGTTAGGGTGGCGGCAGCCAACAGGGCGGCACAAAAGGCGAGGGAAAGCTTCTTCATGCTGTCCTCCAGTCGTTTTTCACTCTTAGCCGGCAACGCCGGCTATTTTCTTTGCACGAAGTACTTGATGGAACGTCGGGCAAAGAAAAGAAGGAAGACGGTGACCCCGATGAGAACCACCGAAAAGGCATTGATCTCAGGCGGTAGTTTCCGTTTGATCTGGTTGTAGATGAAAATGGGCAACGTGTCTGACCCCGAACCTGTGACAAAGAAGGTCACCACAAAGTCTTCGAGCGACAAAGTAAAGGCTGTCAGAAAGCCGGCGAAGATACCCGGGACAGCGATCGGCAGAATGACTCGGAATAAGGTTTGGCTTTCCCGGGCACCCAGGTCGCGGGCGGCTTCGATGATGGAGTTGTCGAATTCTCCCAACCGGGCCGTGACCATGAGCAGCACGAAGGGCATGGTGAAACTGGTGTGGGCGATGACGATGGTCCACAGGCTCAGGGGCATGCCGATCATCCGGAAGAAGATCAGAAGAGACACGCCGATGATGATTTCAGGCAGGATGAGGGGCAAAAAGCTCATGGCTTGAACGTAGGCTTTCGCCTTGAACCGGTACCAGTGGATGGCGATGGCCCCCAGGGTTCCGATAACCGTGGCCAAGATGCTTGAGGTGAAGGCTACGATGAGGGTGTTGCTGACCGCGGCCCAAAGCCGGGGCTGGTGCAGGAACAGGCTTTCGTACCAACGGAAGCTGAAACCCTTCCACACCATGGTGCGGCCTTCGTTGAAGGAAAAAACCATCAGGACGACCAGGGGAAGGAAGAGAAAGGCGATGGTGGTCCAGAAGACCGCCTTGGACAACCGGGGTTTGGTCATAGGGCGTCCTCGGCGATGGTGACCATTTTGTCCTTTTCCTGTTTGCGCTGGAAAGCCGTATACAAAATGAGGCCCCCGGCAGTGAGGATCAGGATGAGCACCGACAACGATGAAGCTCCGGGGTAATCCCCGGTCATTTTCAGCTTGCTGGTGATCAGCTGACCCAGCATGTAGGTGTTCGAGTCGCCCATGACATCGGGGACGGCGAAGGTGCCGAAGATGGGGATGAAGGTAAACAGCACCGCCGTGATGATGCCGCCCTGAATATTGGGGAGCATCACCTTGCGCAGCGACCCCATATGGGTGGCCCCCAGGTCCCGGGCGGCCTCGAGGAGCCCGAAATCAAATTTTTCAATGGTGGTGAACAGGGGCAATATGGCGAAGGGAAGGTTGGTGTACACCAAAACCAGCAAAACGGCATAGTCGTTGAACAGGAATTGCACCGGTTCCTTGATCAGTCCCAGGGCCATGAGGCCTTCGTTCAAAATCCCGGACTGGCCCAAAATCGCCACCCAGGCGTAGATGCGGATCATGAAGTTGACCCAGAACGGGATGATGACCAGGAACAACAGCAGTGTGTTGTTCTTGGTCCGGGCGATGTAATAGGCGCAGGGCAGGGCCACCAGAATGGTCAAAACCGTGGCCGCTACCGCCATCCACAGGGTGTACCAAAGGATGTCGAGGTAGATGAACTGGCCGCTGGAAGTCTGCTTGAAGATGGCGGCGTAAGCGTCGAGGTTGAATTCCCAACGCACACCGCCGCCCACATCCCGGGTCAGAAAGCTGTAGAGGAAAACAATGGCCATGGGAACGACGAAGAACAGGCTGATCCAGAGGGTCAGCGGCAGGGAATAGGTGGTACCGACCCGGCTGTCAGTGTTACCCGACATCAGATCAGCTCCACAATGTAGCCGTCGTCGGCATCCCAATTGAGGAAGACCTCGTCCTGCCAACGGATGGCCGGCCCCCGCTCCAAATAACTTTCGTGCTGCTGGTACACTTTAAACGGTAGTTTCTGGTCGGTTGCTACATAGAACTGGCTTTGGAAGCCCGAATAGATGGACTCGGAAACCTTGCCGTGGAGGATGTTGAAATCATCGGGGAGACCCTCGGGTTTTTCCTTGGTGATGTCGATCTTTTCGGGGCGGATGGCGTGCCGCACCTTTTTACCCACTTCGAATTTGCGGTCTGAGGTGACCATGATGGGTCCGAGCTGGTCGGTTTCGATGGTGTAGAACCGGCCGTTATGCGCCGTGATGATGCCGTCGAGGATATTGGTCTCACCGATGAATTTGGCAACAAAGGTGTCGGCCGGGGCTTCGTAGATTTCAAAGGGGGTGCCAATCTGCAGGACCCTGCCCTCGTTCATCACTGCGATGCGGTCGGAAACCGAAAGCGCTTCGCTTTGGTCATGGGTGACGTAGATGAAGGTGATGCCGATTTCATCGTGAATCAGATCGAGGTCCATAAGGAGCTGGTGGCGGAGTTTGGCATCTAAAGCCGACAGGGGTTCGTCGAGAAGCAACACCGAAGGCTCGTTGATCAGCGCCCGGGCAATGGCGACCCGTTGCTTCTGCCCCCCGGAAAGCTGATTGGGCTTCTTGTTCTCCTGACCCACGAGATGGACGAGCTGGAGGTACCGGGTGACCTTCTCCTTGATCTGCTCAAAGGGAACCTTCTTCAGGCGCAAGGGAAAGGCGATGTTTTCAAACACAGAAAGGTGGGGAAACAGCGCGTAGTTCTGAAAGACGGTATTCGTATGCCGCTTGTCGGCCGGCAGGGGAATGACATCGACGTCATCGAGATAGACCATTCCTGCCGTCGGTTCTTCAAACCCTGCTATGATGCGCAAAAGGGTTGTTTTACCGCAACCGGAAGGACCCAGAAGGGAGAAAAACTCGCCCTTTTTGATGGTGAGGCTGACGCTCTTCAAAGCGTGGAAATCCCCGAACTTCTTGTCCGCGTTTTCGACCCGGACCTCACTACCTTTCAACAGTGACGCTCTCCTCTGATTTCAAGGTACTCTGAGGCAAAAGACAGGCTCGTGTCAATCGGAGGGTGGTCTTTGGCAGGAGAATGCCCTGGAAGTCCAAAGTCGCAAAGGGGGTGGAAATTGGCATCTGGATGCACGACAATGGTTCCAAGATGCTCAAGTCCCCTATGAAGGTCGATTCTTGGTGGGTTCTCATCGCCGGAGATTCCGGATCAACCGGACTCCAGCAGCGCATACTCAACGTTGTCCTTTTCGTTGCCTTGGTCATCGGTTTGCTTTTTCTTGTCTCCGATAGTCTGCTGACCCGTCAATTCGGCTATCTTCTGCTCGATCTAGCCATAGTCGGAATCTTCGGATTGCTTTTCTGGCTGGCTCGGTTTCGAGCGAAATACAAGCTGGTTGCCCACTTGGGAACCTGGGCCGGTCTGATTTTTTTTGTCAGCAACTTCTTTGTTTTTGCCGGGGTTCAAGGTCCCACACTGACAGTTTTTCTCATGATACTGATTTTCTCGACAATCTTGCATTCCCAGCGTACCGGTCTAGCCTATGTTGCCCTTGGCTCGGCCCTGGTTGGAGCCTGTCTGATCGGTCAAGCCGTTCATCCTGAGTGGGTGACCCCTTACGGAGCTCCCCAGATTCAATACTGGGATGCCTGGATTTCTTTTCTGTTCTGTGCCGTTTTTTCCTTCTTTATCCTTCAAATGGTGATGCGCTTTTTTAGGGAAAACCTCGAACGCACAAGGCAGGCCCAAACTGCAGCTGCGCAAGTCGAGAAGATGGCGGCCCTCGGCGAGCTTCTGGCGAGCGTCAGCCATGATATCAACACTCCCATTGGTGTTATCTCGTCCTCTTTGTCGATGACGCGAAGCTGGTGGCACGATGTGATGCCCCGGACCCCTCAGATTCTGGCAGCCCTTTCCCCTGGGCAAGCAGCGGCATTCTGGCAGCTTTTTGAACACGGACCAATGCTTTCGGCCCTTGCGGTGGATTCTAAAACCCAACGAAGCCAGAGGAAAGTTCTTGAGGCGGAACTGCAGGCCCTTCCGCTTCCCGACGCGGAGGATTTAGCCTCCGAGCTGGTTGAGCTGGGATTTCTCCATTGGGATTCCCGCTGGCAGCCGCTGACAGAAGACCCGGCAGGAAGGGCAGCGTTTTCGTACGTATTGTCGATTTTTATGCTTCAGCGGACAAACCGGATGCAGCTCGAGGCTATCGACAAGATCAATAAACTGGTGGAAACCCTCGGCGCGTACGCTCGTTCGGGAAAACCCGAAGATCCCCCGTCACTTACCAAGGTCTCCGAGGGGCTTGATACCGTTTTGAACCTCTATGCCCAGGCCAATAAGCATACTCTGGAAGTTGTTCGGGATTATCAGGAATGCCCCCTAGTACTCGCCCGACCCGATCAGCTGATTCAGGTTTGGACCAACCTGGTCCAAAATGCCCTTCAGGCCATGAACCACGAGGGGACGCTGACGCTTTCCTTGAGGCACCAGGAAGAATGGGTGGTTGTGACGGTCAGCGACACTGGTCCCGGCATACCGCCCGAGCTTCAGAAAAAAATCTTTCAAACTTTTTTCACCACCAAGGAACGGGGAACGGGAACCGGGCTGGGGCTGGCAATTGTGAAGCGGATTGTCGAGGAGCATGACGGGTTCGTTGAAGTGGGTAAGGCCCCTGGGGGCGGTGCCCAGTTTGTGGTGCGTCTGCCCAGTGTTCAAACCCGTTCCAACGCCTGAAGCAAGTCCGCCAGCAGGTCCTCGCGGTGTTCCAGCCCCGCTGAAAGGCGGACAGTCCCCGGTCCAATTCCCACGGCGGCCCTTTCGGCATCGGTGAGCTTGGAATGAGTTGTCGAAGCCGGATGGGTGGCCGTAGTCCTGGTATCACCCAAATTGGCGGTCAAACTGCAGAGCTCGAGGGCATCGAGGAATTTCTTACCGGCTTCCAAACCCCCTTTCAAATCGAGGGTGAGCAACCCGCCACCCCGTTTCATCTGCTTTTTGGCGAGGGCCTGCTGTGGGTGGCTGGCCAAAAAGGGGTGTTTGACCCCCTTGAGTGCGGGGTGGCCTTCTAGTCGCTGGGCTAGAAACTCCGCATTGTCGCAGTGGCGGTCCATCCGTACCGCCAGTGTTTCCAGACTTTTGCTGAACATCCACCCATGAAACGGCGACAATGCCGGTCCCGTCTGACGGCAAAAAAAGCGGATGGGAGTGATCCGTTCTTCGCTGCCCAGAATCACACCTCCCAAGCCACGACCCTGGCCGTCGATAAACTTGGTCGCCGAATGGATGACCAGGTCGGCTCCCCAGGCGGCGGGGTTCTGCAAGTATGGAGTGGCGAAGCAGTTGTCCACGGCTAAAATCAGACCGCGTTTGTTGCATAACGAGGAAAGAAACTCCAGGTCGACCAGGTCGAGACCGGGGTTGGTGGGTGTTTCGACGTAAACGAGCTTGGTGGCCGTTGTGATCTGGGCTTCCCAGGTTTCTGGCCTGCCGAGGTCAAAAAAGCTGGTGGTGATGCCGAAACGGGGCAGAATGGTTGACAGCACCTGGAAACTCGACCCAAACAGCGAGCGGCCCGCCAAAATGTGGTCTCCGGCCGACAGGGTACCGGCCAGAGCACCGAAGACCGCCGCCATTCCGCTGGCTGTGGCCACGCCGTCGGCAGTTCCCTCAAGCCGTTTCATTTTGTCGATGAACTCATCGTTCGAGGGGTTGTCGTAGCGGCTGTAGATCATCCCTTCCTGCTCGTTGGCAAACAGGGCCCGGGCGTGCTCGGCACTGTCGAACAGATAGCTGGAGGTCAGGTAGATAGGGGCCGAGTGCTCGCCAAACCCGGTTCGTTCAACCTGCGTGCGTACGGCCTGGGTCTCAAAATGGTCAGAAGGGTAGGGATTTTTCATAGTGGTTACTCGACCCGTTCCCAGTTCCAAGTGATGACGGCGGTTTTTTCGAGGGTCTTTGCCACCGAACAGTACTTTTGCATCGACCAGTCGCAGGCCCTTTGGGCGGCTTCATCGGTAAACCCGCCCTTGAGCTTGTAGCGAACATGGATCTTCTCAAACAACGAGGGCTCGACGCCTTCCTGGCGCAGTCCCTCAACCTCGACCTGGATATCGTCAAGCGGCTGCTTGGACTTCTGGAGAATCACGACCACATCGATGGTGGAGCAACCGGCCAAACCCGCCAGGAGCGTCTGCATAGGACGGAAACCCCGCCCGGTGCCGCCGATATTGGGACTTGCGTCCATGGTCAGGGTGTTACCTTCTTCATTTTCGGCCTCCAGATAAAAGGGGGCCTCCAGGCGTTTCAGGGTGATCTTCATGCCGCTAAAGCTTACGGACTTTGTCAGGCTTGTCAAGAATAGGAACTGGCGGTGCCGGCCACCCAACCGGTGGCCCAGCACAATTGTAAACTGAAGCCTCCCGAAGGCCGGTTGATGTCCAGAAGGTCACCCGTCACAGCCAAATTTGGAACTTTCTTGCAGTTCATCGTCCGCCAGTCGATTTCGTCAACGTGAAGACCGCCCGAGCTGACGATGGCCCGACTTTCGTCCATCAGCTTTTTGAAGGTCAGCGGAAAGCCCTTGAGCACGGCCACGAGGCCTTCGCGTTCCACCCTGGTGACCTGGGCGAGGGCTTTCTCTGGATCGGCTCCTGAAAGCGTCAGCAGCCGGGGTATCACCCGAGGGGGGAGCAATCCGCCCAAGGCATTCTTGAGCTTTTTGCCTGACTGGGACGTGAAGAGCTCCACGAGTTCTCGGTCCAGGGTCTTGGCATCACTATGGGGGAAAAAGTCCACCTTCAACACAAGGTCCCCCTGACGGGCGGTCCGGCTGCGAATTTTTGACAGCTGACTGGCAAAGTTGAGCACCAGCGGACCCGAGAGTCCAAAATGGGTGAACAGAAGCTTGCCTTTGCGGAATTCGAGCTTTTCGGTGCCCACCCACGCCGACAACCCCGCCTCGGGAAAGGCCAGGCCGGCCAGGTCGGCCACCCAAGGCTCTTTGACTGCCACTGGAACCAGGCTGGGTTCGGGAAACCTCACCTTGAGTCCCAGGTCGGACAACCAGCGAAAGCCGTCGCCCGTGGATCCGGTTTCGGGGTGCGAGGTGCCTCCAGTGGCAACGAGGTAGCGTTTTGCTGTCAGGGTTTCACGGGAAAGTCTCACCCCTGTGACCCGTTTGGCACCCGTTTGTTCCTCCCCTGCCATTTCGAAACCCAGCACCTCGGTTCCCAGCCGCAGTTTCACCTTCCCTTCGGCCAGGTAACGGTCGAGCACAGCCAACACCGACTTGGCCTGGTTGTCGACGGGAAAAGCCCGCTGATTGTCTTCGACTTTGTAGGGCATTCCCCGTGCCGCAAACCAGGCCAGAGTTTCGGTAGATGAGAATTTCGTGAAGGGGGAAAGCAGGGCATGACGGGCCTCGCCGTAGTGGTCGGCTAGTACCCGCACATCGGGCTCGGCATTGGTGAAGTTGCACCGGCCGCCGCCAGAAATCAGAAGCTTGCGTCCCAGGGAAGGGTTTTTCTCCAACAGCACCACCGTGGCACCCAACTCGGCGGCCCGCCCTGCCGCCATCATTCCCGCAGGGCCACCGCCGATCACCAAGAGGTCTGGCTGTTCAGGCGGGCTCAGGTGCGGCCCCGTGCGTACGCGTCGAGCCAGTCGTCGTAGGCCCGGCGCAGGCGGTCAACAAGCGGACTGAGGGGAATCACCAGGTCATCGATCTGGCGCAGGGGCATGATTTTGGTGGAGGTGGAGGTGAGAAAGGCCCCCTGCCACCCGACGGCTTCCGCCAAGGGGATGGGCCGTTCCTCCAGGGTGATTCCCAAGCTGCGGATGACCTCGCGTACGGTCAACTGGGTGACCCCTTCCAGAACCTGAGCGGCGGGGGCACAGGCCAAACCCGTTCCATCGGTGATAAAGAAGTTGGTGCGGGTTCCCTCGGTGATCTGCCCGTGACGGTTGACCAGCAGGGCGTCGTAGGCACCCCTGTGCTGGGCTTCGCGGTAGGCCAGGTAGCTGACCAGCATGTTCAGCGTCTTGGCTTGCGGATACACCCTCTCGCCCTGCCAGGTGATGGCCGTACCGCCGTGTTTGTAGTTTTTTCGGTCGGGGAACAGCGGGGCCAGCTGCAAAATCGCCAGCCGGGCTTCAGCGGCGTGGGGCCCTCCTACCAGCAAAGCTTTCAGATTGGCATCACCAGTCTGGTTGGCCTTGACCAGGGCGTTTAAAAAGCGGCCGAAATCGCCCGGCTGGAACGGGTGCTCCAGCCCCAGGGTTTTTGCGCTGTGCCACAGCCGTTCTTCGTGCTGTTCCGGAAAGAATAGGACACCGTGCCGTACTTTGAGGGTCTCATACACCCCGAAGCCGTAGGCAAAAGCCAGATCATCGAGAGGTACCGTAGCCTCGGTGGTCGGCTTGAGTTCACCGTTGAGACTGAAGAACGGGCCCTGCATGGATTGCTCAGGCCGGGTAGTTCAGGTTTTCGGGCTTCGGAAAGGCCATCACTTCATCCAGAAATTTTTTGGCTTCCCATTGGGCCATTTCCAGGTTCTGATCGCGCCAGTTGCCGCATTCGATGGCACTGGCTCCGGGAATCTCTCCACGGAAGGCAAGGGTCCACCTCAGAAACTCCTGCACCAGCGGAACGACGGCCTGACTGTCGAGGGTTCCTTCCAGGACGATATACAACCCTGTACGACACCCCATGGGACCAAAATACACCGTCCTGTCTTTCCAAACCGGGTGAGATCGGAGGAAGGTCGCCCCCAGGTGTTCCAGAGTATGAAGTGCCGGGACATCCATCACGGGTTCTTTGTTGGGTTCCTTCATACGCAGGTCAAAGGTTGTGATGACCGTCGAACCAAACTTGTCGGCCCGGCTGACGTAGACACCTCGCTTGAGGCGCAGGTGGTCGATCTGAAAGCTGGCAATTTTCTCCATCATGAGGCTCCTAGAGTAACCGTAGCATATTCAGAACCAAACGGCTGGAGTTCTGACTGGCGAGGGGTAAGAATTCCGCAAAAGCCATGGGGGATTCCTGACCCGCGATATCACTCAGGGCCCGCACCACGACAAAGGGGGTTTGGCACAGAAAACAGGCCTGTGCGATGGCCGCGGCCTCCATCTCGACAGCGCAGAGGTCGGGAAAGCGCGATTGAATTCGCGCGATGACCAACGGGTCATGAACGAAGATATCCCCTGATCCGATGATTCCCGTAGTATGAGGGACCTCTTTCAAACACGTGTCGGCCAGGGCAACCAAGGCGGGATCCGAGGGAAATGAGACAGGCAGACCGGGGATTTGTCCCGAGGCGTACCCGAAAGCCGTGACGTCCACATCGTGGTGGACCACCGCCGTGCTCACCACCGTGTCACCGAAGTTCTGGGTAGCCAGAAGACCGCCCGCTGACCCGGTGTTCAAAATAGCAGTCGGATGGAACAACTCAATGAGAAGGGCGGCACCGACAGCGGCATTCACTTTGCCGATACCGCATTGCAACAGCACCACTTCCTTGCCTTCCAAGGTGCCTGTCTTAAACGACATCCCCGCGGCGGTGCGCTCCTGAGTGCCTTCGAGAGCGGCCGCCAGCAACGCCATTTCCGGAGCCATAGCTCCTATTATTCCAATCATGACCCTATTGTACGGGTTTTGGGCTGGAATTTCTCCGGCGTTTGCGATAAAACCTTTCGGCGGATGCAAAAAAATGTTGTTCGGGCCCTTTCGGCCCTCGTCGTCTCGATTGTGTTGTCTGGTTGCAGCTTAGGAAACCTTGGGTTCTACCTCTATCCCCAAGGTTCCACCCCTGGAATTTCCGAAGACAGCACCACAAGCCCTCTGGCTGGTCTTGAGGTTGTAGGGTACCTCCCCGCAGGAAAAATCGGTTCTTTCAACCCCTCACAAGCCCGCCATCTGACCGATCTTGTCTACTTCACTCTCTCTCCCCTGTCGAACGGCACCTTGAGTCATGCCGTTTTAACCGACAACCACCGGGATTTCTTGAAGAAAATCAAGAAAGAGTTCGGCACACGGATTTTGATGGGGGTCACCGACCATAAACAGAGGGGTGCCCTTTCGGCCATTGCCTCAGACCCGGCGCTTCGCGCTAAGTTTGCCAACAATCTGGCGACCTTCTTGGTGATCGAGGGTTTTGACGGTGCCGATTTTGACTGGGAGTATCCCTCGGCTGACCAGCAGGGGGCCTACACCGCTCTCCTTCAGGGGCTGAGGCGGCAATTCTCGCTTCGTGGTTTGAAACTGACGGTGGCGGTTAGTCCCTCCCGACCCCTTCAACCCGAGGCTTATGCTGCCGTTGACAGGGTCCATGGCATGCTTTACGACGATGCGGGGCGGCACTCGACCCTTGAGAAAGTTGAAAATCTCGTGGATTCCATGGTGGATCAGGGGGTTGCACCCTCCAAACTGCTTCTGGGAATCCCTTTTTATGGCAGAGGTTACACCTCGCGCGGGCCGGCCTGGTCTTCGGCTCTCAGCTACAAAACCCTTCAGAAGCGATACCAGCTCTCGCCCGCCCAGGACACCGTTTCCGGTTACTACTTCAACGGCATTGAAACCGTGCAACGCAAGGTTCAGTTTGCCAAGAATGCCGGTCTTTCGGGTGTGATGATCTGGGAAATCGGCCAAGACACTACCGATGATTCGAGCTTGCTCGGTGCCATCACTCAAACGAGAAAAGCGTTGGCTAGACTGAACTGAACCGCTGTTCCAGCCGGGCCAGACCCTCACGGAAGGCTGCCGGCGCTTTCAGAAGGCTGTAGACCAGCCACACCCCGGGCTCCTGCACATCGTAGAAGAATCCTGGATGGAGGGCCAGCTGGTCCTGTTTCATCAGTTCCACCGCCCAGGCTTCATCGTCAAACCGCCTTGGCAACCCCTCGAACCGCCACAGACCATGGATCCCTCCCCGAGGAACCAAACCTTTGACGCGGGTCTCCTTCTCCATCCACTGAGTCATGACGGTCCGGTTGGCCTCCAGCACCGAGCGCAGCTGATGTTGCCACGGGCTCATGGCAGCAAACAATTCTGGCAACAAAAACTGGCTGTAACTATTGGCCGAAAGAAAGGTGTCGTTGGCCAGTTCCAACCGTGACCCTGTTTCTTTGACCCAAGCCTCGGGACCCGAGACAGCAATCCAGGCCAGTTTCAGATCAGGACTGCCGAACCGTTTGGAAATGCCGTTGAGGGTAAACGTCTTGACATCGGGAAACAGGGCCCCGGGCCGAGGCAGGGGATCAGGCCCTTCCCAGCAGGCATCGAACACCTCATCAACAATCAGCATCAGATCGTGGCGGCGGCAAACCTCCGCAAGGGAGGACAAACTGGCGGCAGAAACCACCTGGCCCGTTGGGTTGTTGGGGCTGATCACGACGACAAAGCGGGTTTGGGGGGTCAGACAGGACTCGAGGCTTTCGATATCAGGCTGCCAGCCCTTGGCCCAGGGCTGGTCGTAGAACACGGTATCCAACCGGGAATGTGCGGCTAGGTGTTCAAAAAGCGGGTATCCGGGTCGGGGGAGTGCGACGGCTTCACCAGAGGCGGCCAGGGTCGAAAACAGAAGCGTATACGCCTCGCTGGTTCCTGCCGTCAGGAAGAAATTGTCGTCCGGCAAAAGCCAGCCCTCGGAGGCGTAGAAGGTTCTGAGGGCCGCTCGGGCCGCAGAGGCTCCGCGGCTGTCGGGTTCATAACTGCGCCCATCGAGCCAACGGCTAAAGGCCCGTTCAAATACGGCCCGGTTTGGCAGCAACCCGTTCTGGTGAAACCGTGAGTCCGTCAAATCGAGGAAGGAAGGATGGTTTCGTGCCTGGTCCCAAGCGTTCTGCCAGAGCCCGGCCATCAGTGGTGGGCAGCCGAAGCGACGGCCATCGTCGCATCCAGAACTTTGCCCGGGGTGGTCAGCTTGTTTTCGAAGTACGAAAAAGTGCCACCTTGTTCATCGTGTCCAGTGCGGGCGTTTCCCGGATCGAGAAAGGACTTTGTCCCCACAACAAATTTGTATAGAAGGGTGCCTGGCGGCAATTGAAGTGTCAGGTGAAACTCACCGGGGTGCATTTCCTCCAGGAAATGCGCGAAGGGATCCCATTGGTTGAAGTTGCCGACGAGGGAAACTTGTTGACCCGGTTTGCCATGGTAGGCGAATTCCACCTGGCCGAAATTGCCCTGAACCGGACCATGATGGGCCGGCAACGAAGCCGCCGAAAGAGAAACCCGGCTGAGAACAATGCCTTGGTCATTGCGGTAACGGTTGGTATTGGTTGCGTCGGCCTGCCAGAGACCATCGACAATCAGACGGTATTCGAGGGTAAGGGGCATATCGGAAGTCAAATCCATCACCAGGAAATGCACACCGTGCTGGTTGCGCCAAAAAACATGCTTTTGGCGGTAGGCCTCGTGCTGAAAGGCCACGGCCACATAGCGGGGCGTGACATCTCCTTTCCAGGTGAGGATCAGTTTTTTGTCCTGAACCTTGGGAGCCTCGGCCTTGTGAAGGTTGTTTACCTGCAGGTGCAGGTAGGTGTTGATATTGTCTGGGGCCGGAGTGGCGGCGGGCGGCTGATTACTGGGGGCTGTTTCCGTCCCGCCATGCTGGGCGAAGGCAGACAAGGGCATCAGGAGAAGGAAAGTGCAGGAGATTCTCATGAATTGGTTCATTCTGTTATACTTTTCGGAGAATTCTGGAAAGGGTTTAATTCCAAATCTCCGATACTGGTAATACATGCCTTCCATAGAAGCGGTCGAACAGTTCAAGGCTATCGTTCAAGGCCTGGCCCGAGAGCCTGAAATTCAGGCCGAGAAGGGCCTCCCCCTCGACGAGATTCTCCCCCCTGAGTCCCAGTTGGACGACGACCTGGCAGACTTGCTGGGTGGAATGCCGACTGAAGAGCCGCTTGTTCTGGATGAAGAGCCACCCTTTGACGCAGAATTGGCTCCTGAGGTTTTAGAAGAAGATCCTGTTGCTTCCGATCTGGATGACCTGTTTTCTACGGAAGTTCCCGACCACGGGGAGGACTCTCTCGGACCGAGCCTCGATGATGTTCTCGGTCCTGCCCCTGTGTTTGACTCCGAGCCTGAGCCCGAGCCCGAATCTGAGCCCGAACCCGAGCTCGAACCCTTGGCCGACTTGGGCGAGTCACTGGATGACCTGTTCGGTGAGGCTCAAGCTGTCCCTGAGGCGGAAGACTTCTCCATTGCGGAAGAAGTTCCCAGTGCTGAGGATTTTTCCAGCAACGAGGAATTCCCCAGTGCCGAAGAATTCCCGGCTGGTGATGATTTCGAATTCGGTGACGCCATGGGTGATTCCGAGTTCCCTGAACTAGCAGGGTTTGCCGATACCAAGGAAGAGGACGTCGAAGCGTTCGACGCCATGAAAGAAGCTGACGAGTTTCAGCTGGGAGACTTTGAGTCTCAGTTCGGTATCACGGCAGATGACCACACCGATGCCGAACTCCTCAACCCTGCTCAGGCCCTGGCCCTCAATACGGTCTCTTACAAAAGTTTCTCGCTGTCGGACAGTGAGTTTGTCACCGTTCAGTCCGCCCTGCTTCGTCTTCCTCTGAATCTCCGTCTGGCCATTGAGGAATTGATAGGAGAAAAAGAAGTCGCTTTGGATGACCTGGAGAAGGTCATCCGCCTTTTGTCGGCCCAAACCCCGGCACGCAGCTTGGCCTTGGTTGTCGGCAAGATTCTTGGGCGAAAGATTGTTATTCCCGCCGGGTTCGAAAAAGGCTCCGGTGCGGCTCTCGAAGCCCGCCGCGGAACCCTTTGGTACAACCTGCAGACAGTCATGCTACCGGTTCTGCGAGTGTCTGCTCTCATCACGCTGGCCGCTGCTGTGTTGGTGCTCCTGGGCTGGAATTTCCTTCTCAAGCCCTACAAAGCCAATGAGCTCTATGACCGGGGACTCGTTGCTGTCCGTCAGTATGACGCTGTCCTGGCAGACGAGTTGTTTGCCCAGGCCCGCTACTACTGGCCCGTTCAGGACCGGTTTTTCCAATACGCCGAAGCTTATCAGGACACTGGCAACTACGACCGTGCCCGGCGAAAATACCTCGAACTGCTTCAGCCTTCGGTCAAAGTGTACCGGGACGAGGACAAACCTCTGCTGGAGGAACGGTTCGGAAAACCCTTGGCGGCTCTGCCTGAAGGGCTGGAAGGCCAAGCTCTTGCCGACAGGCTGGTGGAAAAGAAAGCTGCCGCCGATGCTTACTACGCCTACGTTGCCAAGTTGCTTTCGGTGGATACCGCAACAAGCGACTTTGAGAACCTGATTCCTGGCGAAGTCCATTTTGGAAACCCCGATACCAAAGGACTTCTCGACTACAGCCGTTTCGAAACAGAATTTGGATTTGATGGCCGCCAGCGCGAGGCACACTTCCGAAGGGCTGATCTTGTCCTCAAACCATTGCTCTCTCAGTCCCCCGGGCACAAAGCCGGCCTGCTGCGAAAAGCCGACAACTTTTTGGCCTGGAGCCAAGCGCTTTCTTCCCGGGAAAGCTTGAGCAATGCCAACACGTCTCTGAGCGAATACCTGCGGCTCTATGGTTACGATTCACCGGTAACCTGGCGGTTTGTCCGAGTCTTTCTCCTCCAGGACGAAGAGGCCGAACTGCTCAAAGCCCGCTGGTTCATCGATCGGGAAGAATCCTTGTTGGAAAAAGAGCGGATGATCCCCCTCGCCCAGAGGACCATCGAAGAGGAATACGGAATCCGCCCCAAGCCCGTGGAGCTCCCGGAAGCTCCGACGGCAGAAGAGTTGGCGGAAATGGCCGCCAAGCTGAAGGAAGAACGGGCCAAGCTTGACGCCATGGCTCCTGCCGAAGGGGGCGGAGGTGGGCACAGCGCTCCGGCAGCCGCGCCGGCGGCGGGGCACAGCCTGCTCCGTTCCAGTGCGGCTCCGGCTGAGGGTGGTGGGCACGGTGGCGGCGGAGAGGGTGCTGCTGCAGGGCCCTCTCTGGAACCCCCATACAAATACCCGAATTCTTCTCAGCCCTTCCGCCCCGATTATCTCGAAAAGATCGACACCCTGATTTTGCGGGCCATGGACGGCGAAAAGACCCTTCCCGAGTTGCATTATCAGCTCTCACGCCTCTATCGGGCCACCCGGAGTTCTCAAGATGAACGTCGGGCCCTTGCGGCAGCCGACACGTATTTCCAACGGCTTGAGCCTCGGAAAGCCCGGCTGGCCGATCGCCCTGCCATGCGTGTGGCGACGAGCAACCGTATCGGTGAAATTTTTGACGAGGGCGGCGAACCCCTTCAAGCCGAAAAATACTACCTTGATGCCCAAAAAACCTTTGAGTCGTACCGGGCTTTGGGCCTTGTGACCCTCGACAATGAATCGGCCCGTCTGTTCCGTAATCTGGGAAACCTGTACTACCGGCAGACTCCCGGAGTGGAGGCGTTGGGGGGGGGTACCGTTCCAGGGGGCTGGGATCAAGCCCTGTCGCTGTTTGAGACAGCCGAGGAAGGCCACTGGGAGGAACCCGCCATCACTTATCGGCTTGGGGTCATTCACTACGAGAAACGGGACTTCGATCTGTCGATCAAACGGTTTTTTGCCCTCGACCGACCTGGAAACAAAGGGGAATCGTCGGGACGAGACAATCCCAACCTTCTCTACGCCATGGGTAATGCCCTCTTCCGCAGCGGCAACTTCGCCTCCGCCGAAGGGTATTACCGCGAGCTGCTGGCCCTGCTTCAAGGCAGGCGTTCGCGCATTCCGGACTATGATCCTGTCGTCCGTGCGACCCACAAGGCCCTGGCCCAGAGGATCTATGAAACTTGGAATAATCTGGCAGCGGCAGAGTATCGTTCCTCAAACACCTTCAAATCGGGCACTCCGGAGTTCCGGGAAGCTCTTGCAGCACTCACAACCGCCCGAGCCCAGGCTCAAATTCTTGGGAGAGACTTGTACGAGAACAAAGCGGAACTCGACATTACTCTCATAGAGGAAAAGGACCTTCAAGCCATTCGAGACAACGAGGCACAGATTGTTGCCAAAACCCGAAAAGAGAAGGGCTTGATCGAAGCCAACCTCCAAGTCCTTTCCTTGATTGAAAGCGCCACCCCGGCCCGAAAGGAACTACTGGCCAAGCAGCTTGAAATTTTTGCCCGCATTCCACTCGAGCTCGATCAAGCGGAAGCCCCGTAATTCCGACTTGATCAAGGACCCTGCGACCGGCTAGTCTCTGCGCATGAGCAACACCAAAAACATCGCTGTTCTTGCGGGTGACGGCATTGGACCCGAAGTCATGGCCGAGGCCCTCAAGGTCTTCGAGGTCCTCGAGAAAAAAACCGGCCTCACAGTGAACAAGACCTTTGCCGACATCGGTGGTATCGCCATCGACAATCATGGCAAGGCCCTTCCTGAAAGCACTCTGAAAACGTGTGAAGCGGCCGATGCCATTTTATTCGGATCGGTGGGCGGACCGAAGTGGGAAAAGCTTCCCCCGGCCGAACAGCCCGAGCGCGGAGCCCTGCTGCCCCTGCGCAAGCATTTCAACCTGTATGCCAACCTGCGCCCAGCCATTGTTTTCCGGGGCTTGGCCGGAGCCTCGCCGCTCAAGGCTGAAATCATCGGTGACGAATTGAACGTCCTTGTAGTACGCGAGTTAACCGGTGGTTTGTACTTCGGCAAGAAGGAACGAGGGGACGATTGGGCCAGCGACAACATGATTTATACCCGCGCCGAAATCGAGCGAATTGCCCATATCGCCTTTCAGTCAGCTCGTCAGCGGGGTAAGAAGCTCTGTTCCATCGACAAGGCCAACGTGCTGACCACCATGGTTTTCTGGCGCGAAGTCGTTACAGAACTGGGAAAGCAGTACCCCGACGTCACCTTGACGCATATGTATGTTGATAATGCCGCCATGCAACTGGTCCGCAATCCCCGGCAGTTCGACGTCATTCTGGCTGAGAACATGTTTGGTGACATTTTGTCCGATGAAGCCTCTATGATCGCCGGTTCGCTGGGAATGCTTCCCAGTGCCAGTTTGGCCGGCGCTCCCGGCAAAGAGGGGGCCTTTGGCCTGTTCGAACCCTCCGGCGGCTCGGCCCCTGACATTGCCGGCCAGGGTATTGCCAACCCCATCGCGCAGATCCTCTCGCTTGGAATGCTTTTCCAATATGCCTTTGGAATGCCCGAGGTGTACACCCAGGTTCACAATGCGGTCCAAAAAGTCTTGAGCCAAGGCTATCGGACCAGGGATATTCTTACCGAGGGAACGACCTTGGTGGGTACAAAACAAATGGGAGACTTGATCGTCAAAGCGATTTAAGGCTTTTTCGGAAGGCGAGCTGGACAAGCGTCAGCCCCAGAGCGCTTCCGACGACGAAAAGCACCGCCAAGACGATGGAGGTGGTTTCCAGGCCGACAAAACCCAACAGGCCTCCCACGGCAAGGCGCGAGGCCCAGGCAAAGCTTTGTACCAGGAAATCAGATACCAGCGGCAAAACGGGGATAAGAAACCACCAGGTTTTACCCGTTTCGTGCGCCCGGTTGAACCAGGCCAGAGCCATGACGAAAAGAAAGACAACAAAAAACCCGAAGGGTGCGGCCAGACGGACCACAAATTCCGTCTGGAACAAGCGCGAGTTGAAACCCAGGGCTTCGATGGAACGACCATGAACCAAAAGATCCCAGGTGCCCAAACCCTGAGGCCGGAGCTGTCGGGTATTGACCAGTTCCAGATCCTGCACACTCATCCGGGGCACAAACAGCGGAGGATCCACCGCCTCGGTGTTGAATTCCTGGCCGGGACTTTCCGTCAGGACAATGGGAAACCTCGGACGGGGTGAGTCTTTGTCCCAGACCCGGAAGTCGATACCGGCTGCTGTCCACCGACCGTAAGGAGCCGTCCAATGAAGCAGGGGGCGGCCTTGAGCGTCGAAACGGAGAAACTCCAGATCTTTGACAAAAACCCCCTCGTTGGTATGAAGCAGTTTTCCTATCCGGACCACCTCGGGAGGGGCTTCCCGGTTTAAAAATACCAGATCTTGGCTGCCAGGAATGGTGAATAGAACCTCCATCTCTTGGTAGAACAGGACCTGCTCCTTGATCCGTTCGCGGGAGAGTTCCCAATGCCGGGTGACCTCCGAATCCCTGGGGTTCTCAAGGTGAAGCTCCTGGAAGCCATAGTAAGCTTCCAGATAGTTTTGAAACTGGAAATCTCCCAGGCTCTTTCCCTTGCGGAAGAAGTAACTGGCTTTAAGTCGTTCATCGGCTGCCAGGGTCTTTTCGTAAATCCGTGCCCAGGATTGGTCGACAAGTGTCTTGGCCCGCTCAAGGACCTTGGGGTCGACCGATTGTCCTTGGTCGGTGAAGTTCATCAACCGGCGGTATACCTGGAAACCCCATAGGTTAGCCAAATATTCCCGGTCGCCACCACCGTCAGCCAGAGCTTCCTCGGCCTTCAGCAGAAGCTCTTCCACGGTGGCGTTGGCTGTATCCCCTGTTTCCTCAACACCAGGCAAGGCCCGCAATTTGAAGAATTCATCAAGGTCAAAATGGGCCTTGAGCAGCTGCAATTCGAATTCGTAGTCGAGCCGCTCATGGCCTGACCCTTGGGATTGAAGAGGACGCAGCACCCCAAGCCGCCTCAGCAAGGCGAAGCGTGCTTCCAATCCTGCCGCTGTCTGATTGCTGGACCCTTGGCCCTTGATGGCAAGATAGGAGTCCTCCAACTGCTTCGTCTGTTCGTAGCGGAACCGGAATTCTTCCAGTCTGGAGTCGGCCCAAGGCTGTGCCAGCAGCCCCAAGAGTGCGAACACCACGGTTGCCCCGATTGCCAGAAAGGACGATCGGATCAGTGCCTGCACCTCTCCCTGGGGCAATTCTGCGGGTTTCAACCAGTAGGAAAAGGTCAACACAAGGGCACTGAAAGCCAGAGCCGGCATCCATTGCATCAGGTCTGCCAGAATTTGCAGCCCGGCTCCCATCAGGAAGTCTTCAGGCAGCCAATCGGGCAACGCGCCGAAGACAGCTGGAAGCAACCAGCGACCGAGGGACCAAAGGATCAAAAACGAGGTGGTAAGGCCCACCAAGACTCCCAACACCGATAGAAAGCGGGATCCAAGTTTGCTCAACGGAGGGCCGCCTGCCGGTAGGGTTTGGAAAGCCAGGTCATAAAGAAAAGCGTAGCGGCTGCCACGTCAATCAGAACCACCGGTCCCCAGGTTCTTACCTGCTCGGCCAGGTTGGGTGGCACCCAGAGATCGACCAGCGCGGGAAGTGACCAGAAGGCGTAGACCAGAAAAAGAATGCCCAGACGGACCAGCAACAAGATGAGAACAATATGAACCAGCGGCCAGGTTTTGAGAGAAAAGAAAAAGAACAACCCCAAGAAGAGCCACGTGATGGCCCAGGCTTGGGACCAGAAGACCAAGGGTCTTTGAACCGAACTGTCGCGCAATACCTGATAGACGGCCAACAGATCTGTTTGCAACGACGCAAGGGTGGGCGTGAATTGAAAATAGTCCCGTTCCGGTCCGGTGCTCCCCAGATTTTTAGGATTCCCGGAAGAGAAGACGAAACGCTGATTGAGCGAATCATAATGGGTTTCCGCCGATACCGTCATAAGGCCGCCGTCCGACGGCACCAGAATGGCCGAAGTTCCTGACGACAGCAGGAGCGACCCGTCTTCCAGAGGGAGGAAACGCCCTGGGATCAGGGGTGAGGCATCGGAGGCTCTGACCGAGGGCAATTGTTGAATCAGGGGGATGGGCAGGGTGAGCAGCAGCAGGAAAGCTGCGGCAAGAAGGGCCCAGGTTGCTGGAAAGTTTCCTGGCCGTTGTATCGAACGGAACATGGCCGCAACCAAACCCACCAGCAGACCGGGTATCAACGCTGCCGCAAAGGGGTTGGCAAAAACGAGGCCCTTACCCCCGGGAACAAGCATCAGAGATATGCCGTAGGCCGTCAGCAGAAAGACAGTGACGGCCAGGAAGACCAAGAGGAAAACCAAGAGGTTGAGGACGGTGTCTTTCACGGTGCTGTCAGAATACCACGGGGCAGAGTAAGGTTCAAGGAAGCCGGTAACCGACACCTCTGACTACTGTTAAAGGATTTTCCGTATTGTTCGTTACCGTTTTGAGTTTGTTTCGCAGACGCCCGATCAAAGTATCAACCACTCGCCCTTCGGAAACCGAGCCAGCCAGGGCCAGGATTGCCCGGGAAACTGCGAGCCCCTGCCGGGCAACGAGAAGGCGCAGAATATCAGCTTCCGCGGGGGTGAGGCAGACGGTAAGGCCGTTTTCAGAGCCAAGCACCAGTCCGTCGAGAGTAAGCTTCGACCCGCCCCAGCACCAACTTGCAAACGAAGGCTGGAAGCCTCTGAGGCGCAAGAAAAGCTCCTCGGTCTCCCAGGGTTCTCTCAGATAGTCCCACACCCCGGCCAGCCAGGTGACCCGAAAAAGGTGGGAAGCCCCATAGGCGAGAACCGGGCAGGGAAGTTTCCTCAGCAACGGTATGGTCAGAAATTGGGAGGCTGGAACGGCAACGGCGTCCCAGGAACCCGAAAAAAAAGAAAGGGTACACTGTACGTGTACCCCCCGGGGAGCGTTTGAAAGCACGGAGTCGTTCAGAGCCTGGTCACGGCCGACAAACAGCAGAGTCAGGAGTTTTTGCTCCCGACCTCTTCGCGGACCACAATCGAACCAGCTTCCTGAGCCTTCATTTTGGCCTTGAGATCCTCAAGCATCAGGTCAGAGCCTACCTTTCCTTTCTCCAGTTCCTTAAACTGCTTTTCCAGGTCAGCCGTGCCGCTGAGGTCCTCGAGTTCTACCTGAGCGCTCGCCTCGGCTTCCAGCTGGTCGACCTTGTTGGCCATCCGGTCAAAGGCGGCAAAGGAAGAGTTGTTGGACATGCTTCCCATGGTTTCCGAAATCTTTTTCTGAGCTTCGGCACGCTTGGCGCGGGCAATCAGGATGTTTTTCTTGCGGCCGGCTTCTTCAATTTTTGACTGCAGCTGCCGAAGGGCGTCTTTCAGCTTTTCGACAGCGGCATGTTGCGCCTCGAACTGCTGTTTGAACTGCACGGCGTAGTCAGCGTACTCTTTTTGCCTGAGCAAGGCTTCACGAGCCAAGTCGTCCCGGTCGCTCTTCACAGCGAGGATAGCTTTGTTCTCCCAGTCTTTTGCCAGAGCCAAATTCTCGTTGTATTGCCGTTCGAGACGCTTTTCATCGGCAATGGCGCTGGCCACGGCCTTCTTGTTCTCGATCAGCGCTTCGTTCATATCGATCATGGTCTGCTCGAGGATCTTTTGCGGATCCTCAGCCTTGCTGATGGCGGCGTTGATATTGGACTTGAAAACCCGTTTCAGGTTGTCCCAAATGCCCATAGCTGGTGCTCCTTAGTTCCGGTACTTGGAAAGGATCGAATAATGCTGAATCAAGGCCAGTCCGAACTCGTCGACGGCAGCCTGTATCTCTTCGAGGTCGAGGGTTTCGAGAAGGAATGAATTGGAGAGAATCAGATGCTCCCCTTCGACAGCATAGGCAATATGAACCAAATCGGTGGCGTTCATACGAAGAACTGTCTCGAAAAAGGGCTCGCGGTTCTTGGTCGGCAACGCCATGACGGTGACACGGACAACGACAATCGGGTCATCGACCATTACGACTACCTGATGCACCCCCGCATCGTCGTCGGTAACAACCCAGGTGTCTTCAGCAATCTGCTGGTAGGTGTACCCCAGCTTAATGAAGAACCCTTCCAGCTTTTCCTTGGCGTTCATACTCTACCTTAACCCAAGAAGACTTGGCCCGAATTATCGATAGCCAGAATCGTCTTGCATTCGGAACAGCGAAAACGACCGGCCCGTGCCGCTTTGAGCCTTTTGGAACAAATCGGACAGTTGAAGGTCTTAGGGAAAATACCGTTGTCGGAGGCGTCGGTACCACCCCCGCCTTGGAAGAACTTGATGGCTTCCTCAAGACTGTCTTTGATGTTGAAGAACTGGCTGAAGCCCAGAAGCTGAAAAACTTCATAAACCTTGGGCTGAATTTCGAGAAGCACCACTTCGCCACCCTTCGGGCGGACTGCCTTGAGGAAGGCTGTAAACGAACCGATGCCCGTCGAAGAAACATAGTTCAGACCGGCACAATGAAAGATAATCTTGGTAAAACCGGAATCAATGGCCTTGGAAACCCTCTTCTGAAAGAAGTTCGAGTTGTAGGTATCGATGTAACCGGTTAGGTACAAGACGATACCATTGTCAACCCCATCCGTCCTTTGGAGACGGATCTTGAGGCTGTCGTCTTTTTCGTCGTCGAAACCGCTGACGATGTCGTTGTTTGCGCTCATAACTCCCTCAATCTGTTGGCAGGCCGGATCCGGACTAGGGTATGCCCAACTTTGTACGTTATAATAGGCAGTGACAAAGTTTTTGTCAAATTGGGTTACCTTTGGAAACGAACACCCTAGTCCTCCCTAGATTTTACACTTCAAGCCAAGGAAAGCAAGATGACACGCCTTTTTTCGTTCCTGTTTCTCTTTATTTTCTCCACATTCGGGTGGTCTCAGCAGCAGGTATTTCAAGGACGTGTTGATCTGGGTCGAGATCTGGCCTCTTTTGAGGTAGATCCCCCCGTCAATGGCACGCTCTACTTGATCACAGGTGCCGCCGCTGGGATCAGCATTTTGTCCGAAGAACCCTTTCTTGCCGAGGTCGATTTTGTACAAGCGGAGTGGTTGGACGAGGCTGTTCTCGCGGCTCACCGGGTGCGGCTGCGCTTTGAGGGTGCCGTTTGGTCCGATATCGTCCTCTCCAAAAAGCCCCGGCAGGGTTCAGAGACCAAGATTTATCCGTACCGGAAGTTTCAGGCGGCAGCCCTCCCCATTGCCGGTGGGTTTCGGGTTGTTGCCGTGCCGCTGTTGTTCTGATTCCAGTCAGTCCCAATGGATGTGCCGGGGTTCAAGAAGCGGTCCGGGGTGCAGGACACAGGCTTTGAGCAGGACGTTGCGCAGCTGCCGCAGGTTTCCCGGCCAATGGTAGTCGGCCATTTTTGCCAGGGCAGCTGTTCCCAGCTCGTATGGCTTTCCCGTATTGGTGTATTCGGTTTGCAAAAAATGGGCTGCCAAAAGGGGCAGATCCTCCTTTCTTTCCCTGAGAGCCGGCAACTTTAAAGAAAGGACATTGATTCGATAGTACAGATCTTCCCGAAACCGGCCGGCCGCTACATCGGCGGCCAAATCCCGATTGGTAGCGCAGATCAGCCTAAAATCCACTGACTCGATTCGGTCCGAACCCACGCGGCGAATTTCCCGGTTGTCGAGGGCCCGGAGCAGTTTTGACTGGATTTCCAGGGACAGTTCACCAATTTCATCGAGAAACAGTGTTCCTCCTTGGGCCTGCTGGCAAAAGCCAACACGGTTTTCTGCTCCCGTGAAAGCACCTTTGACGCACCCGAAGAATTCTGTTTCTGCCAGCGTGGATGGGATCGCTCCGCAATCGACCGGATAGAAGTTTTTTGTTCTTCGGGCAGAGAACTCGTGTGCGATGTGGGCCGCTAAGTCCTTCCCTGTTCCATTCTCACCTGTCAACAGAAGGGGATGCTGCGTATTCGCCATGGTCTGGAGGAATTTTCGAAAGCGCACCATGGTTTCGGACCGGCCCAAAAGCTGACGGCGCGATTCAGGTCGTCTGCTCCGACCCTGGTCATTCAGAAGTCCATTTTCTGCGGCTTCGGCCAGGGTCAAGGTGGGGATGTCGAGGGGGTAAGGCGGAGTCTCGAGGGTGCCTGGCAAGACAAGCACGACTTCGGGGGAAAACGAGTCCATCCTGGACTCCAGGTCCTCCCAGGTTCGGCAATGAAGGGGGCGAAACAAGGGTGAAAGACCTGCCAACTCCTTGGTAACAAGGGGGCTTCCTTCTCCGACATAAGCGACGCGGTACGTTTTTGTTCTCAATGAATCGTTCCTTTTTTAAGGAAATGTTATTGAGACTAATCGGACTGTTTTGATTACAGATTAGTTATTTTTTTGGAATCGATATAAAAGAAGATGTAATCCAAACCAAGTGTACGAAAAAATCCGGTTCAGACGGAGCGGATTGAGCAGCGACAAGGGGAACTCGTAAGTACCCTTGCGGTAAGCGGCCTTCGAGGGACGCTTCTTCCTTCCCGCCATGATCTGGAAGGTTTCTTCTGAGTGCAAGCTGATGTTGACCGGAAGGGTTGCCCCTTGTCGGAAGGCCCATTTTTCGCGTCCGGGGATGCCGGGGCCTACCAGCAGGATGGTGGGGGTTGCTTTCTGTATGGCTAAAAGAATGGGTTCTTCTTTGTCGCGGTTGTAGTGCCCGGTGTGCCGGCCCACGAGGGTCAAACCGGGAAAGGAAGTACGCATGGTCGCAGCGATCTTTTGAATCGCCTCGTGATGCTCTCCCAGGAGGTACACCGTTCGCCGCTTTTCTTCCAGAGCGCCGAGAAACTTGATGGCAAAATCAAAGGGGTAATGTCGGACAGGATCGGGCAGCTTGAGAAAATGGCAACCGTATTCCAGGCTCTTGGAGACAGGAATGACCAGGGCCGCCCTGTTCAGATGGGCCAAAAACTCGGCATCCCTTCGGGCTTTCATAAATTTGGAATAGGTCAGAAACACGATCGCTTTGTGCCCCGGTGTCTCGGCGAACTGCCGGGCAATCTGTGCAATTTGGTTCTCAGGCACAATGTCGAGGGGCACTTTGAGAAGGGTAATTCGTTGAAGGTTGGTTACGTGGGGATGGTCCATTCCTGAGTCTCCTGGAGGATGGTATTCACAGCGGCGATGGCGTAGACAGAGGCTGTTTCGGCACGGAGGACGAACGGCCCCAGCCAAACGGGCAAGGCTCCCTGCGACTGAAAGGTCGCCACCTCAGACTCGGAGAGGCCCCCTTCGGGACCAATGATCAGACCGACTGTTTCAGGTCGCGGAAAAAGATAACGGTGGAGGCTTCCCTTGTCCAGAGGCTCCTGGTGAAAGAACAGCAGGGGGCCTGCTCCGTTCCACCGGGCTGTCAGCGAGCGGGAGGGTATTGGGGTGTGGACATCACAGACTCTGGAATTTCCCGACTGTTGCGCGGCCTCTTTGGCTATGGATGCCCAGCGAAGCGCTTTTTTGGCACCATTCTCTTCGTCGCTTTTGGCTATACAGTGGTCCCCCTCAATGGGGACGATGGCCGATATTCCGGCTTCACAAGCCTGACGGACCACATCATCGAGTTTTCGGGCCTTGAGCAGGAAGGGAAACAGTACGATGCGGGAACCTCTCGCGTTCTCAGGAGGAGCGGAGCCGACCACCTGCAAGGCAATTCGGTCAGCCGTGATGGCGGTTACTTCGAGCCTCCAGCGTTGTGTGCCCTCCAGGGCCTGCAGCTGCTCACCGATTTCCACCCTGCGGACTCTGACCAGGTAATGGTAATCTTTGCCGCGCAACTCGACCTGGTTTCCGGACCGGGCTTCGGCCGGAAGGACCAGCTGCTTCACGGGATGGCCAGATCCGGTCCTCTCAGAAGCTTGACGGCTTCCTGAAGGACAACGTCGAACTCGAGGTCAATGACAGGACTGGGGCGATTGTTGGTGCGGTCCAGTTCCAGCCGGGTAAGTCGGGCCAGCCATCGCGGGTCAAGGGACACCCCCCGGGTTTTGAGACCCTGGACAAACCCATCGACTTCTTTCGGACCGGCTGCGGGGTTCTGCAGGGCAAAGTTCTGAAAGGTCTTGGCATCAAGAAGTTTACGATATTCACCCAACTCGGCGTCGGTCAGTTCTTTTTCCAGCAGGGTCTGATGGGGCACTATGCCAACTTTGTCGATGTTGACTCCCGATGGCGTGTAGTAGCGGGCCATGGTCAGTTTGAAGCCGGTTTTGTCAAAAGGAATGACCTGCTGTACCGAACCCTTGCCATAGGTGGTTTCTCCCAGCAGCCAGGCGCGCTTGCGGTCTTTAAGGGCTCCGGAGAGAATTTCGGCGGCAGAGGCACTTCCTTTGTCGACCAAGACAATGATTTTTACGGAATCGGGAATGGTCTGATCGCCCTGAGCCTCGAAAACACTGCTCTCATCGGCCACCCGTGACCGGGTACTGACGATCACCCCGTCCTTGAAGAACCGCCCGCCAACCTTGGCGACGGCCTCTAACAGTCCACCCGGATTATTTCTCAAGTCGACAATGAGCTTGGAGTACCCCTTGGTTGTAAACTCTTTGACGGCGGTATCGAAGGCTTCGGTGGTATGGGCCGTAAACTGGGTAATGCGGAGATAGGCGATGTCTTCTCCGATCCAGGTTGTTTTGACCGAGGGAACCTGGATCACTTCACGGCGCAGGGTAAACTCAAGAATGGTGGCGGTTCCACGCAAAACTGAAACGGCAACATCGGTTCCTGGTTGTCCCCGAAGGCGTTCCAGCACCTGGTCCATGGTCAACGAGTCCACGTCATCGCCGTCAATTCGGGTTATGGCGTCACCAGCTAAAAGGCCGGCCCGCCACGCGGGGGTGTCTTCGATGGGGGCAACGACTTCAACATAGCGGTCACGAATCTCAGTGCTTTTTTCGGCCGTCGAGGGATCAATTTTGTTGACATATAAACCGACACCGCCAAATTCTCCGGTGGTGGTATCGGTGAGGCTCATCATTTCTGCTTGTGACAGGTACAGGCTGTACGGATCTCCCAAAGAGTCGAAAAGGCCTTTCATGGCGCCGTCAAACAACTTCTGTCGGTCAACTTCCTCAACGTAATTTCGGCTGACAAAGTTGAGAATCTGCTCAAACTTCTGCGCAAAACGACGGTCTTCCACCGTGCTGCCGGGGATTGTTGTTGAATCACCGAAGACCAGAGGGCCCAGCGAGAAAAACACGACGACGAACAACGTGACAGCGGCCGATCCGGCCAGAAGACTGCCGATCAAAAGCTTCTTTCGGGCACCAGAATCCATGACCCTCAATATATACAACACCCTTGACCGTGCATAGGTGCGGAATTAGAATGACCCCGGAGGCCCGGCGTGCAGATCATTCCCATCGCGAGCGGAAAAGGCGGCGTGGGCAAGTCCTTGGTGGCCGCCAACCTGGCCATTGCCCTGGCCCAGGCGGGCCGAAGGGTTGTCCTGGCTGACCTCGACCTGGGTGGCTCAAACCTCCACCTCATCCTGGGTCTTCGTGGAATTCCTTTTGGAATCGGTACTTACTTCAATAGTCCCGAAATGGATTTTGAAGACATTATCATCGATACCGATGTGGAGAACCTGCGGTTTATTCCTGGAGATTCTGAAATTCCAGGCATGGCCAATCTCAAGCCCCAACAAAAGCGCAACTTAATCAAGAGTCTGCTCAGCCTGGCTGATACCGACATTCTCATCATTGACCTGGGGGCTGGTACCAGCAACAACACCGTCGATTTTTTTCTCATGGCAAGTCAGGGCATCATCATCACGACCCCAACCTTGACGGCGACGTTGAATGCCTATTTTTTCTTGAAGAATGCGGTGTTTCGTATTCTGGACACTTCCTTTGCCAAGGGCTCTTGGGCTGAGGCACAGTTTCACAAGCTGATTTCGGGCGGTTCCGCCTTGCAGAAGTTGTATATTCCCAAATTTCTGGACAAGGTGAAGGAAAAAGACCCTGTGAGCTGGGCCTCCTATCAGAAGGCCATGGAACATTTTCAACCCCGCTTGATTTTCAATATGCTTGAGGACCCCAAGGACGTGGAAAAGGCGAACAAGGTACGCCGCTCCTGCCGGGAGTACCTCGGGTTCGATCTGGAACACCTGGGTGTGATCTATCGGGACGAGCTGCAGGACATTGCCCTTTCGTCGCGGCTGCCGATTGTTCTTTATAAGCCGCAGTCTGTTCTGTCCCAAGCCATTTACCGCATTGCCGATAAAATCGCCACATTTGAAAGAGAAGATACGGGTCCCCTGAATTTTCAGGCTTTGGAAGAGACCCATCAGACAGCCGTTCTGGAAGCCGAGGTCGACTTCGAGGCCAAGCTGGCCTACCTTCAGGAACTGCTGCAGACCGGTGCTTTGAGTATGGGTGACCTGATGGAAACAGTGAAGACCCAGCAGTTTGAGATCAACCAGTTAAAAAAAGAAAACCTCTTGTTGAAGTCGAAGATCGTCAAGGCGATCCACGCCGGCTTCAAACTGTAGGCGGAACGCATGGCATCCGGTCTCCGTTTCAAAGGAACCATTTCCGTCACCGTTGACTCTTCGTTTCTCTCGGCTCAGTTGAATTTATCCCGCGAAGGAGATCTGGAATACGACGAAGGTGCCCTGGTGAGGACCCTTTCCGATGCCGGTGTCACCGAGGGGTTTTCCATCGAAGCCTTGGTCGAAGCGGTTCAAGGGTTCCAAAAAACGAAGGATGCAACCGCCACGCTCCCAGCCGCACTGGGCGAACCGCCGATTTCGGCCACGTCGGAAGTCTGGGAGTGGGTGGAACTGCTTCCGTTGCCCGACGACCAGAAAGCCCTGGCCTCACGGGTGTTCAAAGCCGCCGGCCCCCCTGAGGTTTTTCTCATCCGGACCGAGAAAGTCAAGGTCGAAAAGACGGTGGCGGGAAAGGCCGGTCTCTTTGGATCTGGGCAGGACGAGACTCAGACCGTTGTTGAAAACCGCGAGGTCCGCGAGAAGGTCCTGGTCGACCCGAACCCGGTGAAGGTGTTCTGGGTGGAGGCGGGAACCAAGTTGGCTACTGTGCATCCACCCAAAGCCGGTCAGCCGGGACGGGGGCTTTCCGGTAAACCCATTCCGGCGTTGCCGGGGAAGTCCTCAGCTTTCTATACCGGAGCGCATCTGACCCGGCAGAAGGGCGATGTTCTTGCCGCTGATTCGGGCTTTCTTCGCATCGGCCGCAACTGGGCTGATCTGGTCCGCCACCGGTTCCACCGTTGGGAAGTGACCTATTCGGCAGACAAAACCAGTGCCTTCCTGACCTTTGATCCCGGGCACGCCCAAAACGACCCGCCCCGTGCCCAGCCCATTTTAGACCGTTTGGCAGCCGACCAGTTTGATCCGGAAAAAACTCCGGGTGAGGCAGAGGTTCAGGAACTGCTTGAAAGCGCTCTGCGTACCGGGCAAGCGTTGTTTTCGCATCCCTTGGGTCCCGATCGCGATGGTTCGTTTGATATCCGGTTCAGCCCCGATCACTCCAAGGCTCTCCTGGATATCCACAAGCCGTTGGGGCGAGGCGCTCCTTTCTCTTTGAAGGACTTGGGAACACGTCTGCGGGACGCCCAATTGAAAGGATTTTCTTTTGATGCCGTCAAGGGAGCCATTCAAGATTTTCTGAATGGACCCCAAAGCGAGCTGAAAGACTTCCTTCTTGCCGAAGGAACCCATCCCACCCGTGGAAAAGATCTTGTTTTGGTTTTCTCCCTGGGGTTTCTTCCCCCTGAAGACCTGAAAGCGATTCAGACACAGCTCTTGTCCAACCCCCGTTATTTGGAAACCCTTCCCGACCGGCAGAAGTTGCCGCCCGAAAAGGTTGAGCAGGCCGGACCCGTCCATGCCGGACAGGAGTTTGCCCGTTTGGTGCCTCCGGAGGACGGTGGGGGCAGCGAGGGTGTCGATGTCACCGGACAGAAGATTCCACCCATCCCAGGAAACGAACCTCCGCTGGAGCTTCTTTCCAATGTCCGTAAAAGTGGAACCAAACTCGAGGCTGTGATTGACGGTCTGATGGAGATGGCTCAGATCGACGGGGTGATGGTGTTCCGGGTTCGTCCCCATGTGGACGCCATGGCGGCTGTTCACAGGAGCGAAGATAACCTTCAAGCCTGGATGACCCTGGTTCAAGGGCGGGGTACGGGAAGGCGCCTTGACCGCGCCATGATCGACAGCGCTTTGGCAGCCGCCCAGATTCTTGCAGGGCTGGACGAGGCAAAGGTGGCTCAGGCTCTCGAAACGGCACTTGCCGGCGGAAAGGTCGAGAAATGGCTGGTGGCTCAAGGCGTTCCTGCCGGAAACGATCTGGGCCGCCGGCTGACATTTACCCACCCCCAGCGGATTGATGCCGCTGGAAAGTGGCGCAGTTCGGTTCGCGTGGGCGAGGTTGCCGCAACGTATTTGCCCCCTCGAGAAGACCAGATCGATGGTCTGGATATCTTAGGAAACCCCATACCCTCGCCTGACATGGAGATCCGCAGCTTGGTCCTGAGCGCCGATTTTGAGGTTGTTACCGAAGAATCGGGACGGCAGCAGTTGATGGCGCTCAAGAGCGGTGACCTGGTGTTTGACGGTGAATCGCTGTCCATTATCACCCAGGTGGCTGTAACCTCGGTGGGGGGCAAGGCGGGAAATGTAAAGTTTCCCGGTGAGGTGATTGTTGCCGGGGGAGTGGAGACGGGTGCCTATGTGATGGCCGGAAACCTCAAGGTAAGAGGCCGGGTCGGTGGGGCTCTGCTGTCCTCGGATCACAACATTCAGGTAGCCGATGGAATCCACGGTGAAGGCAAGGCCGTCCTGAGGGCCAAAAAGCATATTTCGGTGGGGTTTGTCGAGCGGGCCTTGGTTATGGCGGTGGGAGATGTCCACATTGGAAAAGCCGCTCTGGGCTGTACCTTCCGTGTGAACGGCAAAATTGTCCAGAAATCCACAGGTGGCGGATTGATGGGGGGCATGACCAAGGTTCGACTTGGTCTCGATGTCATGAATCTCGGGTCTCCTTCGGGGCAGGCAACTTCCGTCAGTTTTGGGCAGGATTATCTGATCGAAGACCAGATTTTGGCGGAAGTCAAAGAAACCGATAAACTGCGCGAAGCGATAGTTCAGCTTGACGTGATGATGCGCAAGCTGGGCAGTCTTTCCGACAAGGATAGGCTCAACAGCGCCCGTCAGAAGAAAGTGCTTCTGATGAAAATGCTTGCCAAGCGCAATCTTAAGTTGATCCATCTTCGCGATAAGTTTGAACTTCACGTGCACAGTGAAATTCTCATACGCGAAAACCTGTATCCTGGTGTCACCATCGAGTGTCACGGGCGTATCTATGAACCCAAAACCCGGCGAACGGCCATACGCCTGGTGTTCAACGAACAGAACGGTCATATCGAAGAATTCTCCCTGGACTGACGGAGGTCCCATGCCCCTGTATCTCACCTTCCCCGAATGGATCAAACCAGAAATTCTTCCCGGACTGCCGGTACGCTGGTACGGCCTGATGTACGTGGTAGCCTTTGCTTTTACCTACTGGTTGTTTACGGTTCAGGCCAAAAACAGCGGGCAGGTGATTGCCAAGGACACCATCAGCAACTTTTTTTTCGCGGGTTTGGCCGGAATGCTCGTCGGTGCCCGCATCTTCGCTACTTTGATTTATGATACCTCGGGCCGGTACTGGGTTGCACCCTGGCGGATTTTCTGGCCCTTCGACGATGCCATGAATTTTACGGGCTTTGCCGGCATGAGTTTTCATGGGGGGCTTCTGGGGGTCGTAGTCGGATTCATCCTTTATGCCCGACACAAAAAACTGGACATGCTTCAGTGGGGCGACTGGGTAGCGGCAGCGTTTCCCTTGGGCTACACCTTTGGTCGTCTGGGGAACTTTATCAACAGTGAGCTTTGGGGCCGGGTCACCACGGCGCCGTGGGGCATTGTCTTTCCTAATGGAGAGCCGCTTCCGGTCAAGGAGCCCTGGGTGCAGGAGGCGATGCAACAGACAGGAATTTCCGCTGCCGGTGATTTTGTGAACCTGCCCCGGCATCCGAGTCAGCTCTATGAGGCTTTCGGCGAAGGAATTTTGCTCTGGATCATCTTCTGGTTCTTCCTTAAAGACCGGTTGCCCTTTCGCGGCTTTTTGATTGGAGCCTACCTGATTGGCTATGGCGCGGTGCGCTTCGTCGTGGAATACTTCCGCAACCCCGACAAGGGTTTGGACTTTATCATTGCCTTCGAACCCGGTTTCAGTACCAGCCAGTTGCAGGTGCCCTTGTTCAATTTCAGCATGGGGCAGATTTTATGTGTTCTGATGATTCTGGCGGGGGGGCTGACCCTCTGGGGAATTTCCGAGTACCATCGCAGGGCGGCTATTTCCAATCGGAAAGGCCGTAACCGGAAAGGATGACCTGAAGACGGCCCGAATTTCGCAAGGTTCGAATACCGTCAGAGAGGATTTTCGCCCACCGTTCTGACTGCCGTTGGCGGCTTGGGGTGAAGGCGATATGAATGAAAGCCGGCTCGGTGTCACGGCCGGCCAGACGCACTTGGTCTTGAAGACCAAGGAGTCGCGAGGTGTAGAGAAGCGCCGTTTCTGAGTCGACAACAACATCGAGTTTATTGTCAACGAGTTTCTTCAAGTTGGTTTCCAGGGGTGAGTCGCCCACAGCCTCTTGAATTCTACGGGGGTCCGTCCGATATCTCTCGACGTAGGTGCTGAGCCAGACCCGGTAGTCGTAGCCTCGGATGACCCCCAGGCTGACGGACTCGATACTGGCATGGTTTTTGTAAGTCCATGGAAAGGCCTTGCGCGTGAGAAAGCCCAGACGATTGATGGCCAGGGGTTCGCTGGGAAAGACAAACCCAGGAGCATCGCTGGTTGAAGCACCGATCACACCGTCATAGAGCCCCGACCTTGTATCCTGTAGGGCCCGGGCCCAAGGGACAAGCCAATATTCGATCTCAATGCCCTGGGCACCAAAGATCTCCCGAACAATCTCGAGAATGTAGCCTTCTTTCCTTGCCCCGGGTGTCATGTTGTAGGGTGCCCATTCATCGGCGACAAGAATGACTTTTTCGGTACGGGGTAGAATGGGGTCGGCGGACAACGGGGTAAGGCTTAGCAGCACCAAAATGCCAATCGAAGCAAAAAATGTTCTCATCCCAGGGGCTCCAGGCTTTCGGGGGCGATTCCATTGGTTTGATAGGGATGGATATTGTACACCCAGCCAGCGTCAAAGATGTTCAAAAAGTCGTTGAGCGGACGCACGGAGACTGTCAGGCTGTAGAAGCGGGTCCCACGGGTTTCTTGCTGGCCCCGAACGGCTTTTCGAAGGGGTGCAGGGATTTTCGGCACGGCAAAATCGGATACAACCAGAACGTCGGCTTCCCGGAAGGTTCCTTCCTCCAGCACCCGAAGGCACTCCCGCAGGGCAGGGGCGAGGTCTGTTCCTCCGTGAAAGCTGAACTCCAGGAAGTGCAGCAGTTCTGGAAGGGCAGACCCAAGCTGGGAAAGATCCAGACACCGGGTTTTCGCAGAAAAGTTGATCAGATAGCAGGCTCTGTCCTCTTCCAGTGCCACCCGAAGCAGAGCCAGCACAGCGGCCTTGGCAACCTCTTCGGGCTTGCCCCGCATGGAACCCGAGGTGTCAAGGGCGATGATCATGGGGCCTCGGTCGTTGCGCTTCTGCCGCTCCAGGGTGCGGCGGGGATCTTTGACCGACGGTGGTGCCGGGGTGAAGTGATCCCAGACCAGCAGCTCGGAATCGGCGGCTTTCTTAAAAAAGAGGGTCTGTGTGTCTGGGTAGCAAAGGAGGGCGGCCTCACTGCTGACCAAGGCTGACCAGTCGTTGCCGAACCGGACACCACGGACTTCGGTGCGCCCGGGTTCGGGGTCGGCGTCGGGAGAAGGGGGAAGGGGCGGCGGGGGTTCGGGGGGACGTGTCCTGGCTCGGTAGTCCCGGCCGAGCAGTTCGGCGATGCGTTTTAGGGCCGGCTCTTTCTCCAGGGCGGCGGCGGCGGCTTCCAAGGGGTGAAAATCGAGGTCGTCCCAAGCCCCCTCGTCGAGGTCCCAACCCACGTCGCGGTCGGTGAGCATGCCTTTCACGGCAGCCTCGGCCTCAGCCAGTTTTTTCACCCGGGTCCAAAGAGTGGTGTGGAAAGCGGGGAGATCGGCGGAGTCTGCCCTCTGACGGGTTTCTTTTTTCCGCAAGGCTTGCCAAGCCTCCCACGAGACGGCCAGCGCCCGTCGATGGTCCTCGTCGTCGGGACGCGGACGCGACCAGTCACGGGCAGCCTGGGGATACAGACTGGTAACAAAAGCCGCTGCTTCGGCAAGCGAAAGGGTTCCCTTTGCCAGAGCTGTCTGCAGGGCGGCTTCCTGACGGTCCAGCGGAGAGTTGTGGGCATCGCGGGTGGTGGACCAATTTGTGACCGAACGAGCCGTTCGTTTGACCCAGCGTGCCTGGTCACCGGCCGGCCACGGAGAAAGAGCCTCCCGATGGCCAAACCACCGTACAAGGTAGGGGTGTTCCGGCAGCCGGTTTGCCAGCTCTTCAGTCAGGGTCACGGGTTTCTACCAGGCTTTCGAGGCGGATGAGGAGGTCACCCAGGTCAGCAGAATCGCGTTCCAGACCCCGCCCGCAGGCTTCTCCATAGGTGGCACAGAACAGGTGGTTTGCGGCTTCGAGGTGGCGGCGTGTCACCTCGGAATCGACGTGGGCTCGGGCGGTTGCCAAACGGGAAGCCAGTTCTTGTGCCTTGTTCTCCCAGGACCGCAGCCGGGGGCCGTCGGGTGGAATTCTGTCGTACACCGTGATTTCTTCGGGACGGCTTTCCAGGGCAAAAAGCCGACCATCCACTTCAACCTCGGCCGGGCCGCTGGCCCGTAAAAGGTGCTTCTCGCTATGGCGGAAGGGACCATAGGGTGTGAAGAAGAACAACTCGCCGTCGAGGTCTTCATCGGTCTTCAATAGGGCGTGATCCTGGGCCCAGACGCGTGCCGACAGGTCGCCTGGGTAGCCGATCAGAGTGAAGTACTCGCCGTCCTGCAACACGGGTTTGGGGCGCGTCAGGATTCGTTCCTTGAGGGTCAGGGCGCGCAGGTCTGCACGCAGGGCTTCGACTTCGGCTTCATAGGCTTGTACCGGTTCTGGTCCGGGCCAGCCTTCTTCTTCCAAAGTGCGGACCAAGAGCTCGGCAACCCGGGGTCTCTGTTCGGGCTTGTCCCAAAGAACATGTTCGAGCAAACCCAGGTCTTGTCCGTCGACTTCGGAACGTCCGTGGGCTACCGCGCAGGCTCGTAACAAACGGGCTGCTTTTTTCCAGCGCCGGTCCGATACCACCAGAGGAGCGGGATCGTCTCCGAGAGCAGAACGAAGTGTACTCAGGGCTCCCACCACAAAGGCAGGGACAGGCACTTCATCGATGGCTTTTTGCAGGGACAGCCACTCTTGCGATGTCAAAGCCTCGCCTGGGCCCACCTTCGGCTGGTATAGGTCGCTGGTGTCGCCCACCAGACGCTGGAACCCTTCCTCCGTTGTTAGCGGGCCCACTTCCAGCCGTACAACAAATCGGTCCCAGAAGGCCTCGGCGTTCTCTTCACCAGCCGGAGCACGGTTCGACGCCGCCACAAGAAGCTTGAGGGGAACCCGCATTTCATGGTCGCCGTTACGGAAACGCTTTTCGTTCAGAATGGTCAGCAAGGTATTTTGAATGGGGGGGCTGGCCCTCCACACCTCGTCGAGGAACGCCACATCGGCTTCGGGAAGGTAGCCAGCGGTGCGGCGCTCAAAGACATCGCGGTCACGAAGGCCGGCAATGCTCAACGGGCCAAAAATTTCTTCGGGTGTGGAAAATCGGCCCATCAGGTATTCAAAAGCACGGGCTTTCTCAAGAGCGGCTTTGAGCCGTCGGGCCACCAGACTCTTCGCCGTACCAGGAGGGCCGAGCAGGAACAGGCTTTCTCCTGCAAAAAGGGCCAAAAGACCCAACTTCAGAGCCTGGTCGCGTTCATGGATGCCATGGGAGAGGGCGGCTGTCAGCCGGAGGAAGCGGTCGCGCATGAAGCCATTCTAGCGTACACTGAAGGCATGGAACACCACCCCGTCGATTTCGACCCCGCTGAAGAGTTGAACTTTCCCCGGCCTGTGCCGCAAATTCTGTCTTCCAAGGATTTCATGACTGTTATCGAGGCCTACCAGCCCGGAACAGGCAGGACTGCCGTCTGGTACCTGGGACAGAATTCCTGGATCCTTAAAGGAGAAAACGGTAAAGTTTTGGCCGTTGACCCCTACCTGACCGATTTCTGTGCTTCGAAGCGCACCAGACATCGGGTGCCCAAGAGCCGCTTGCTTCCTGTGTTTATTGAACCCGAGGATTTAAAGGCCGACGTCGTGCTGATCACACATAGTCATCCCGACCACGCCGACCCGTTCACTTTGGAACGGCTGACCATCAAGGAGTCGGCTCTGTTTCTTGGCCCGTGGCAGGCCTTGAAGGTAGTTGCTGAGGCGGGAGTTCCAGCCTCGCAGCAGGTGCTGATGCACCCTTTGCAGACAGAAACCGTGTGTGCGGTGGGGTCGGCACCGGGAATTGAAATCACCGGCACTTTTGCCGAACCCACCGATTTTGTCGACCTGAACCATATGGGTTTTGTGGTGAAATTCCCTGGAGGTCGGGTTTGGTACAACTCGGGTGACACGGCAAAAACTGAGCTTTTAGAACATGTGAAGCACTACAAACCCGCCATGATGAGCGTGTGCATCAACGGGGGTTACCATAACCTCAGCCATTGGGAGGCCGCCGAAATCTGCGCCTTGGTCCACCCGGAGGTTGCCGTCCCCTGCCATTACGATATGATGCCCCACAATCTGCAAAGCCCGCATATGTTCCGCAAAAGCCTTTACGAAAAGACCAAAACTGTGCAGTACCTGCGGATGGAGTATTATAAGGCATATGAGTTCTAGATCCATGATCCGCTTGTTGCCGATGCTTCTGCTTGCAGCGGCTTTGGCGCCGACTTCCGTCGAGTCCCAGTCGTTCACGTCTTCGGCCGGCCTCCTGAAAGCCGTCCCCGTGACCGGGCCGCTGGTGTTTCCCTGGTCAATCGCCTGGCTTCCCGATGGGACACTCTTGGTTTCCGAGCGTCCCGGCCGGCTCAACCTGATCCGGGCTGGAAAGCAGCTTCCCGTCGCCGGCCTGCCTCGCGTTGCTTCGGGGGGCCAGGGGGGCCTCTTCGATGTTTTAGTCCTTCCGGCGGACAAGGGCCGTCAAGAGTTGGTCTTGGCCTATGCGTGGGAGGAAGGGGGCAAATCCTTGAGGGTCGCACGCGCCACCCTCTCTGAGAGCAACACCGGCTGGAAGCTTGAGGGCCTCACAGTACTTTTCGACCTTCTCCCTCGTTCCGGCACCAGCCACCACTTCGGCGGCCGCCTCGCCCGGCTTCCCGACGGCACCCTCCTGATCGCCACAGGAGAGCGTGGCGATGGCGACCGGGCTCAGAATCCTCTCGACGGTGCTGGAAAGATCCATCGGATCAATCTCGACGGCTCGGTGCCCGCCGACAATCCCTTCCGCGGAAAGCAGGGCTGGTTGCCGACGGTTTGGAGCCTTGGGCACCGCAACATCCAAGGTTTGTGGGTGGATCCGGTCAATGGCGACGTGTGGGCCACCGAGCATGGTCCCCAGGGGGGCGACGAGGTGAATCTGGTGCGTCCGGGCCGCAACTACGGCTGGCCCGTGATCACCTACGGTGTCAACTATGGTTCCGGTACGAAAATCGGTGAAGGGGTGGCCAAGGCCGGCATGGAACAGCCGGTACTCTACTGGAAACCCAGCATCGCCCCCGCAGGTCTGACCCGCTACGATGGGGACCGCTATGGGGGCTGGAAGGGCAGTTTTCTCTCCGGTGCCCTGGCCGGAGAGGGGTTGAGCCGCTTTCGGGTCGGCTTCGACGCCGCTGCTCCACGAACCAAACCCGCCCGGGCGGCGGTACCATCCTCGGGGGTTCCTGCGTTCTTGACGGAGGAGGAGTACCTGCCCGCCGGCGACCTCGGGCGCATCCGTGATGTGAGGACAGGTCCTGACGGGTACCTCTACTTCACCACGGACGACCCCAAAGGACGCGTCTACCGGCTGGAACCCTGAATCAGACGGGCACCATGCCGATCAGGGGAGCCACCACCAGCCATACGACGTACACCACGTAAAGACCCACGAAAACGCCACCCTTGGGGCGGCTGATGGTGCGGTTCTTGGGGAAGAAGACGAAGGCCATCAACAGCAGGGTGATGAGGATGTTGAAACCGATGTCGAGGTTCGAAGCGGGGTTCAAGGGGATGGGCGCGATCACGGCGGTGAGGCCCAGAATGAGGAAGATGTTGAAGATGTTCGACCCGACAATGTTGCCCAGAGCGATGTCCGAATTACCCTTGCGGGCGGCGACTACCGAGGTGGCCAGTTCAGGCAGCGAGGTGCCGATGGACACGATGGTGAGGCCGATGACCCGTTCCGTCACCCCAAAGGACCGAGCCAGCTGAACGGCGCACTCCACGATGAT
>JFJP01005297.1_pt1 | contig 58742 bp, 54 predicted proteins | sample 431651 | NCBI WGS metagenome assembly JFJP01 (sample SAMN02602958, study PRJNA72255) | Microbial mat metagenome, whole genome shotgun sequencing project. | biome: fresh water; feature: sink hole; material: water; isolation source: purple microbial (photo- and chemosynthetic) mats found in... | reverse complement strand
CACAAACCACCACGGCAGCGGCACTGACGCTGGCCTTGACGAGCACGGATGCAGCGCAGACACAGGCGCTGGTGATGGGGTTGCAGCGGTAATCAGCCAGCATAGGGGGGCGTGTGGCGGTTCGCCTACCCACGCCAGCGGCACCGCCCAAAATGCGGCTCTCATCAAACTGCACCTGGCCACGGGCCAACCCAATGCCAAGCCCCAAACTGCTTTTGCGGCGCGGTGTACATCTCGGGTGTGATGTATGGGATGGCGCGGTGCATGCTCAAGGCTTGGGCGTCGGCGGGCGGTGCAGGGCGCAGATCTTGTTTCCGTCGGGATCGCGCAAATACGCCAGGTACAGCTTGCCTGCGGCACCGTCGCGCCAGCCGGGTGGGTCTTCGCAGGTGATGCCACCGTGGGCCACGCCCGCTGCGTGGAACGCATCGGCCTGCTCGGGAGAGGCCATGACAAAGCCCACCGTGCTGCCGTTGCCGTGGCAGGCGGGCTCGCCGTTGATGGGTGTGGTGATGGCAAAGGTGCCCGTTTGTTGGCCACGCCCGGGCCATAGCCCAGTGTGCCGAGCACGGCGTCGTAAAAGCGCTTGGAAGCCTCTAGGTCGTTGACCCCGAGCATGACGTGGCTGAACATGGCTGTCTCCTGTCTGGCGCCTGGGGCTCGTGCCCTCAGCGCGGTTGAACAAATGGGCGAGCGTGCAGAGTACCAGCCGTTGCCCAAGCAGGGCCGGTCGGGTGACATTGCCCTGTCACCTCCGTTTTGTTTGATGCAGGTCATCTGACCGTTTCATGCCCGTACAGCCCGGGGCATCGGGACGCAGAATCCCGAAATTGGCAATCTCAACCCTCAGGGGTAAACACCATGAAAATTCTCATCATTGGCGGCGTGGCAGGCGGCGCCACTGCAGCGGCCCGTTTGCGGCGCAACGACGAGTCGGCGCAGATCGTTCTCATTGAGCGCGGGCCTTACATCAGTTTTGCCAACTGCGGCTTGCCGTACCACATCAGCGGCATGATTGCCGAGCGGGACAACCTGCTGGTCACATCCAAATCGCTGTTCGAGGCACGCTACCGCGTGGACGTGCGCAACCTGACCGAGGCCATGGCCATTGACCGCCGGGCCAAAACCGTGCGCCTGCGCAACCTGCAAACCGGCGAAGAAACCGACGAAAACTACGACAAGCTGCTGCTGTCGCCGGGCGGTGAGGCGGTACACCCCAAGCTGAAAGGGATTGATTCGCCCAGGGTGTTTTCAATGCGCAACATCCCCGACCTCGACCGCATCATGGGGCACTTGAGTGCCACCAAGCCCCGGCGTGCCGTGGTGATCGGCGGCGGCTACATCGGCATTGAAATGGCCGAAAACCTTCACGAGCGCGGGCTGTTCACCACGCTGGTGGAGGGGGCGCCACACATCCTGGCCCCGTTCGACGACGAGATGGCCGCCATCGTGCATTCGCACATGAAGGACAAAAACATCGAGCTGTACCTGGCCGACAAAATCGAACACTTTGAAGACAAGGCCGACCACACGGTGGTGTTTTTGGCCAGCGGCAAGCGCCTGCAGGCCGACATCGTGGTGCTGGCCATTGGCGTGCGGCCCGAAACCACGCTGGCCCGCGCGGCCGGGCTGGAGCTTGGCCACACCGGCGGTATTCAGGTGAACGACCACCTGCAAACCTCAGACCCCGACATTTACGCCGTGGGCGATGCGGTGGAAGTGACCCAAACCATCAGTGGCCAACCGGCTCTGATTGCGCTGGCCGGCCCCGCCAACCGCCAGGGCCGCATGGCTGCCGACAACATGTTGGCCGCGCCCGGTGCACCATTGCAACGCTACAAGGGCACGCTGGGCACCGCCATCCTGAAAGCCTTTGATCTGGCCGCTGCCTGCACCGGCTTGAACGAAGGCCAACTGCAGGCCAACGGCCTGCCGTATCGCGCCACCATCACCCACAGCGGCTCTCACGCGTCGTATTACCCCGGGGCCAAACAGCTCAGCCTGAAGCTGCTGTATTCGCCCGAGGGCCGCATTTACGGTGCGCAAGCGGTGGGCGCCGACGGTGCCGACAAGCGGGTGGACGTGATTGCCACCGCCATCCATGCCGGGTTGACCGTGCAAGACCTGTGTGAGCTGGAGCTGGCCTACGCGCCCCCGTTCGGTGCCGCCAAAGACCCTGTGAACATTGCAGGCTACGTGGCCAGCAACGTGCTGAACGGCTCACACGAAGTCATCACCTGGCGCGAGCTGCGGGCGCTGGACACGGCCAACACCGTGCAACTGGTGGACGTGCGCACCCCGGAAGAATTTGAAATTGCCACGCTGCCCAACGCCAAAAACGTGGAACTGGACCACCTGCGCGAGCGCCTGCACCTGATCGACAAGACCCGCCCCGTGGTGGTGTTCTGCCAGATTGGGGTGCGCGGCTATTTGGCCTACCGAATCCTGAAGCAGTCCGGTTTTGCAGATGTGCGCAACCTCACGGGTGGTTTCAAGACCTACGCCTGGGCCACCGAAAAGCAGGCCAACCCCGACATTTTTGATTACGAAGACATCAAGCGCCGCGACCAGGCCGAGATCGAAGCCGAGCAGGGCGGTGCCTGCGCCGTGGTGGCCGCCGCCCCTGGCGACCGCCATGTGCTGGATGCCGTGGGCCTGCAGTGCCCCGGCCCCATCATGAAAACCTACCGCGCTGTGGAGGCCATGCACGCGGGTGAGTTGCTGGAAGTCACCGCGTCAGACCCGGCGTTTGGCCGCGACATCCGTGTCTGGGCCAAAAAAACCAACAACGATGTGCTCAGCGTCGATGCGGCCAAGGGCCTGGTCAAGGTGCTGATCCGAAAAGGGCAGGGCGGTGCACCCGCTGTGGTGGCACAGGCCGGTGCCGTGGCCGTGCGCGACAAGCTCACCCTGGTCGTGTTCTCGGACGACCTGGACAAGGTCATGGCTTCCATGATCATTGCCAACGGGGCCATGGCCATGGGCAAACCTGTGAGTTTGTTCTTCACCTTCTGGGGGCTGAACGTGCTGCGCCGCACGCCTGCGCCACACATCGACAAGCCGATGATGGACCGCATGTTCGGTGCCATGCTTCCTCAAGGCATTGACAAGTTGGACTCCATCAGCAAGCTCAACAACGCGGGCCTGGGCGTGAAGCTGTTGCGCAAAGTCATGCGTGACAAACACGTGGACGACCCTGCCAGCCTGCTGGCCACGCTGGTGGAGGGCGGGGCGCAACTCATTGCCTGCCAGATGTCCATGGACGTGATGGGCATTCGCCACGAAGAGCTGATTGACGGGGTCGAACTGGGCGGCGTGGCCGCGTTCCTGGGTGAGGCCCAGGAGTCTGGCACCACGTTGTTCATCTGACCAATTTACAGGTAAATTGGCATCTGTCGCTTGTTATAAATAAGAAGGTAGCTATTGATGTCGTAGCAATTTGAGTTTGTCCGTATTTGTTGATGCGCATCAATGGTGCATCCGGCCCGGGCTTTCACAATCGCGTCACTTTCAACGCAAAGTGGAGCAAACGCATGACACAACAAGCATCGCACCGCCCTGGCCGCAACGGTCTGTGGCGCGTGTTGGCCCCCCTGCTGGCTCTTGGGCTGAGTGGCTCAGTGTGGGCCGCCCAACCTGTGGCCCCAGCGGCAGATGACATCGCCACGGGAGCCAAGCTGGCAGAAAAACACTGTGCCGCTTGCCATGGAGCCACCGGGCAGGGGGCCACCATCGACTTTGCCAGCCTGGCCGGGCAAAACGAGATGTACATCGCCAAGCAGCTGCGGGAGTTTGCGTCAGGTGAGCGCGACAGCACTGTGATGGACTCCAAGGCGTCCATCCTGAGCGAATGCTCCATCCGCGCAGTGGCCAAGTTCTACCAGAGCCAGGTACCCAAGGTCAGCCCCTCAAAAGACCCGATGTTGGCCAATGCCGGGCAGTTTGTATATGAGCGGGGCAACCCCTACGCCGGATTGCCAGCATGTGTGTCGTGCCACGGCACCGGGGGCCGGGGCAATGCGGAATTGCCCAGGCTGGCCGGGCAGAACCCGCGCTACATGGAGCGCCAGCTCAAAAACTACGTCAGCCGCACCCGTGCGGGAGACAGTGCAGCGGTGATGACCATGGTCGCTTCCCGCATGACGGAAATGGAAATGAAGGCAGTGGTGGAGTACCTGGGAGCCATGAAATGACACAACGCGTCGAATTCCATCCACAGGGCCGTTGGTTGCCCGCCCCATCCCTCACGCTGGCCGCTTTGCTGCTGGTGTTTGCCGTCAGCAGTGCCTTGGCCGTTGAACCCGCGCAAGTGCCCGACGACAAACGTTCGGCCACAGGCTTGCATCTCACGGCTGTCGAGGCAGCGGCCATGAAGCGGGCCGACCCTGCCAAGGTGCTGCTGATCGACGTGCGCACCCGTGCCGAGGCCATGCTGCTGGGCATGCCAACCCTCGCTGACCATTTGGTGCCAGTGCTGGACTTTCCCGCCAAATGGGAATGGAGCCCCGACCAGGGCGAGTACCTGCAACAGGCCAATCCACGGTTTGTGCAAGATGTCGAGAAACGGCTGGCTGCAGCCGGGCTGACCAAAAACGACCCGGTGATCCTGATCTGCCGATCGGGCATCCGCAGCAACAGCGCTGCCGGCTTGCTCAGCCTGTACGGATTCAAAAAGGCCTACACGGTGATCGACGGTTACGAGGGTGACGAAGCCAAGACCGGACCGCAGGCCGGTCAGCGCACTGTCAACGGGTGGAAAAATGCCAAACTGCCCTGGACTTACAAACTGGACACCGCCAAGGTGTACACCGACGCCCTTTGACCACCGGTGGTCAGATCAGGCTTACTGCTGGGGGGGCAGCAGCAGGCCTGGCAGGGAGGTCGTGTCAGACTCAGACGCATCCACGCGCCGTGCTCCGTTGAACCGCTTGGTCCAGTAGGCTTGGCGCATGTCTTCGACGCGCACCTTGGCCCCGGCGCGTGGCGCGTGGATGAATTTGCCATCGCCCAGGTAAATGCCCACGTGGCTGAATGTGCGGCGCATGGTATTGAAAAACACCAAATCTCCGGGGCGGAGCTCTTCTTTTTTGATCGGCATGGTGGCTTGCGCCTGCTCGGCAGCGCGGCGCGGCAACACCAGTCCCAAGGTGCGCTCATAGGTCGCCCGCACAAAGCCGCTGCAGTCAAAACCGGTGCTTTCGCTGCTGCCACCGCGCTTGTATGGCACCCCCAGGAACCCCATGGCGTTGAGTACCAAGTCGGATGTGGTTGTGCTCACCACGTCGCGGAACTGGCTCAATTGGAGCGACAACCCAGCCTCTGACAACAGCGGAGGGGCATCTTGATGGAGGGGGGAGGGCGCATCCAGTGGGGCGGACAGTGCAACGCTGCACGCCACGCCAACCACTGCCACAGCTCCCAGCCGTTGGGCAGATTTTGCCCAGCGGGGGGATAAAAAAGTCATGGCGCGCAGGGTAGGGGCTTGAACTGGCCAAGTCAATCCATTTACGCAAATACTTTCGATTTGTGTGACTTCAGCGCCTACCATGTCGGGCTTGTGCAGCCGTGTGTGGTTGCTCTTTACCAGCAAAACAGGAAACCATCCCGTGTTGATCGATGTGACCGAATCCCAATTGGTTCTGGTGGATTATCAGGACCGTCTCATGCCCGCCATTTTTGACCACCCGGCCGTGCTCGCCAATGCCGTGCGTTTGGGCAAAGTTGCCCGCATGTTGGCTGTGCCCGCATGGGGTACCGAGCAAAACCCGGCAAAGTTGGGGCCTAACCACCCCGATGTCAGTGCTCTGTGCAACAAAACCCTTCCGAAAATGCACTTCAGCGCGGTGCCCGACGGCTTGAGCGAGTGGTTGCGCCCGCCGCAGCGCGTGGCAGGGGGCAATGCCCGCAGTCTGCCCAAACACCTGCAGAAGCCAGCAGCCGCACCTGCGTCTGAGCGGAACACCATCGTGATTGCGGGTTGCGAAGCCCACGTGTGCCTGCTGCAGACTGCGCTTGAGTTACTCGATGACGAATTCGACGTGTGTGTGGTCACCGATGCCTGCAGCTCCCGCACCGAGCGCAACCGGGACGCTGCTTTTGACCGCCTGGCTGGCGCTGGGGCCGAGTTGGTCACCACCGAAATGGTGGTGTTTGAGTGGTTGCGCCATTGTGAGGGGGATGAGTTCCGTGAGGCTTTGTCGCTGGTGAAATAACCTGAAGCCCGGTACCCGGGTGTCAGTTAAACGCAAGAGCGGCTTCTCATAATTATGAATTCAGTTTGAACCACCAACTTGCGCGCCCCCGCGGTGCGCCCACTGGAGACCCTGATGAGTAACTACGCCGATTTTTTCCGCCGTTCCATTGATGACCGGGACGCTTTTTGGGGCGAGCAAGCCCAGTTGGTGGACTGGAAAAAGCCCTACGAACGGGTTTGCAACTACGACAACCCACCGTTTGCCAAGTGGTTTGAAGGCGGCCTGACCAACCTGTGCCACAACGCTGTGGATCGGCACCTGGCGACGCGCCCCGACCAGAACGCGTTGATTTTTGTGTCCACCGAAACCAACGTAGAGCGCACCTATTCCTTCCGTGAACTGCACGCCGAGGTGCAGCGCATGGCTGCTGTGTTACACGCGCAGGGCGTGAAAAAGGGCGACCGGGTGCTGATTTACATGCCCATGATCCCAGAAGCGGCGTTCGCCATGCTGGCCTGTGTGCGCATCGGTGCCATTCACTCTGTGGTGTTTGGCGGGTTTGCCAGCGTCAGCTTGGCCAGCCGCATTGAGGACTGTGCACCGGTGGCCATCGTCAGCGCCGACGGTGGGTCGCGTGGTGGCAAGGTCGTGCCTTACAAAGGTCTGCTGGATGAGGCCATCAACCTGTCGAGCCACAAACCAGCCCGCGTGGTGATGGTCAATCGGGGCTTGGCACCCATGTCCAACGTCGAAGGTCGTGACGTTGACTACGCGACCGAGGCAGCGATGGTGCAAGACACCGTGGTGCCCTGTGAGTGGGTCGACGCCACACACCCCAGCTACATCCTGTACACCAGTGGCACCACGGGCAAGCCCAAAGGTGTGCAGCGCGACACCGGTGGTTACACCGTGGCACTGGCCGCCAGCATGAAGCACATTTACATGGGTGAGCCCGGCGAAACCTATTTCTCCACCAGCGACATTGGTTGGGTGGTGGGCCACAGCTACATCATTTATGGCCCGCTGATCGGCGGTATGGCCACCATCATGTATGAAGGCCTGCCCATCCGGCCCGATGCCGGCATCTGGTGGAGCCTGGTCGAAAAATACAAAGTGTCCGTCATGTTCAGCGCCCCCACGGCGGCGCGCGTGCTCAAGAAGTACGACCCCGAGTACCTCACCAAATACGACCTGTCCAGTCTAAAGGCCTTGTTCCTGGCCGGTGAGCCGCTTGACGAGCCCACCGCCAAATGGATTTCGGGCGCGCTGGGCAAGCCGATCATCGACAACTACTGGCAAACCGAAACCGGCTGGCCGATCCTTGGCATTGCCAACGGCGTGGAAACCAAGGCCAGTAAGTTCGGCAGCCCAGGTGTGCCCATGTACGGCTACAACGTGAAATTGATGAGCGAGGCGTCTGGCGAGGAACTGGCCACGCCCAATGAAAAAGGCGTGGTCGCTGTGCAGGGTCCGTTGCCACCCGGTTGCATGCAAACCGTCTGGCAAGACGACAAGCGCTTTGTGAGTACCTATTGGACGGGCTCTGGCCCGAACATGATGTACAGCACCTTTGACTGGGGCATCAAAGACGCCGACGGCTACTACTTCATCCTGGGACGCACCGACGACGTGATCAACGTGGCCGGCCACCGCCTGGGCACACGCGAAATTGAAGAAAGCATTTCCAGCCACCCGAATGTGGCCGAGGTTGCCGTGGTGGGGGTGGCCGATCAACTCAAGGGGCAGGTAGCCATGGCGTTCGCCGTGGTGAAGGATGCCAGCCTTGTCACGGACGACGCCGCAGCACGCAAGCTCGAAGCCGAAATCATGAAACTGGTGGACGACCAGCTCGGCGCTGTGGCTCGCCCGGCCCGCGTGCGTTTTGTGAGCGTATTACCCAAAACCCGCAGCGGCAAATTGCTGCGCCGCGCCATACAGGCAGTGTGCGAAGGCCGGGATGCCGGTGACCTGACCACGATGGACGACCCGGCTGCTTTGCAACAGATCAAAGACCAGGTCATTGCCTGAGCCTGAGCTCAGTAAAATTTTATAAAAAATACGGACTTGGTGCTTATCGGTGATGCTTTTCGTGCTCTGATTTCAGATTCAGGCGGATGTCAAAAACACCTCGGTTTGTCGGGGTGTTTTTGTTTGGGCTGCGCACGCAGCATTGAGGGTTTATGCGGCCCTGACTGACCGCTGGCTGACGTTATGATGCTTGCTTATATATTTAACCGTGTGGATACGCCATGGAAGAAACGACGCAAAGCGACGACCAGACTGAAAAAGTGAGGGTTTTCGAGTTGGCGGCCGAGCTCTTCGGCGTGTTGGCCACGCCCATGCGCTTGCGCATCCTCAGTGCGCTGTGTGACCAGGAGAAATCGGTTTCACAACTGCTGAGTGAAATTGATACCACTCAACCCAATTTGTCTCAACACCTCAACGTGCTGTACCGGACCGGTGTGTTGGCCAAGCGGAAAGAGGGCACACAGGTGATTTATCGCGTGCAGAGCGAGCAGGCTGTGACGCTGTGCCGCACCGTTTGCACACAAATCGCTATCGAGATGGATGAGCCCAGCACCATTCCGCTGGCCCAGCGCCTGTCACCCCGCATGACGCCCTGAGGCCAATCGGTCACACAAGCCCCGGATTTAACTGACCCCTACCTGACCGGTGGCTGTTTGCCAACATTTCGTTGGGCCAGTTGATTTTTGTCTTGGCGCTTCTTTTGAAACCCGGGTCTGTCGGTGCGACAATGCGCGTTGCACTTGGCCCTTCCTTTGTCACAGTCGCATCCGCCAAACGGTTCAGCCGTGTCGCGGGAGGTTTATCAACCATCTGATGTTTCCCCAAGGGGAACGGAGGTCAGCGAATCAATGAGCGAGACTAACAACGTCTACGGTGCCTTTTCAGGCAACTCGTACCTGTTCGGGGGCAATGCCCCGTACGTCGAAGAGATGTACGAGAACTATTTGGCCAACCCTGGCAGCGTGCCAGACACCTGGCGCAGTTACTTCGATGCATTGCAGCACGTGCCCGCCGTCGATGGCACCGATGCCCGCGATGTGCCTCACATGCCAGTCATCAGTGCCTTCGCCGAAATGGCCAAGCAGGGCACCACCCGTGTGGTTTCGGCCAACCCCGATTCGGAAATGGGCCGCAAGCGCGTGTCCACCCAACAGCTGATTGCCGCATACCGCAACGTCGGCAACCGTTGGGCCAACCTCGATCCCCTCAAGCGCACCGAGCGCGAGAACATCCCCGAGTTGGAGCCTTCTTTCTACGGCTTCAGCGATGCAGACCTGGAAACCGTGTTCAACACCAGCAACACGTTCTTCGGCAAAGACACGATGTCTCTGCGCGAACTGCTGAACGCGCTGCGTGAAACCTACTGCGGCACCATCGGTGCCGAGTACATGCACACGTCTGACCAGAACGAAAAACGCTGGTGGCAGCAAAAGTTGGAAAGCATTCGCAGCAAGCCCAACTATTCCGCCGACAAGAAGAAGCAAATTCTGGAAAAGCTCACGGCTGCCGAGGGCTTGGAGCGTTTTCTGCACACCAAGTACGTGGGCCAGAAACGCTTTTCGCTGGAAGGTGGCGAGAGCTTCATCGCTGCGATTGACGAGGTCATCCAGTCTGCCGGTGCGCGTGGCGTGCAAGAAATCGTGATTGGCATGGCCCACCGTGGCCGCCTGAACGTGCTGGTGAACGTGATGGGCAAAATGCCCAAAGACCTGTTTGCGGAGTTTGATCACACAGCCCCCGAAGACCTGCCGGCTGGCGATGTGAAGTACCACCAGGGCTTCAGTTCCGATGTGACGACGCCTGGCGGCCCGGTTCACCTGTCTCTGGCATTCAATCCATCTCACCTGGAAATCGTCAACCCCGTGGTCGAGGGCTCTGTGCGGGCCCGCATGGACCGCAGGGGCGACCCCGCTGGCAAGCAAGTGTTGCCTGTGCTCGTGCACGGTGATGCCGCTTTCGGTGGTCAGGGTGTCAACCAGGAAACCCTGGCTCTGGCCCAGACCCGCGGTTACACCACGGGTGGCACGGTGCATTTCATCATCAACAACCAGATCGGGTTCACCACGTCTGACCCGCGTGACATGCGCTCCAGCGCATATTGCACAGACATCGTGAAGATGGTCGAGGCCCCGGTGCTGCACGTCAACGGTGATGATCCTGAAGCAGTGGTGTTGGCCACTCAACTGGCGCTGGAATACCGCATGGAGTTCCGCCAGGATGTCGTGGTGGACATTGTGTGCTTCCGCAAGCTTGGCCATAACGAGCAGGACACCCCCAGTCTGACCCAGCCGCTGATGTACAAGAAAATCGCTGCCCACCCTGGCACGCGGCGCCTGTACGCAGACAAACTGGCCACTCAGGGCTTGGGCGACACCATCGGTGACGACATGTCCAAGGCCTACCGATCGGCCATGGACGAAGGTCGGCACACGGTAGACCCAATCCTGACAAACTTCAAAAGCAAGTTTGCGGTGGACTGGTCTCCATTCCTGGGCAAAAAATGGACCGATGCAGGTGACACGGCCATTCCGCTGGCGGAGTGGAAGCGTCTGTCAGAAAAACTCACCAAACTGCCCGACACCGTCACCCCCCACCAGTTGGTGAAAAAAGTCTATGACGACCGTGCAGCCATGGGCCGTGGTGACTTGCCAGTGGACTGGGGCATGGGTGAACACATGGCGTTTGCCTCGCTGGTGGCCAGTGGTTACCCGGTTCGCCTGTCAGGTGAAGATTGCGGACGCGGTACGTTCACGCACCGCCATGCCGTCATTCACGACCAAAGCCGCGAAAAGTGGGACACCGGTACCTACGTGCCGCTCCAGAACGTGGCTGACAACCAGGCCCCGTTTGTGGTCATTGACTCCATCCTGTCTGAAGAGGCAGTGCTGGGCTTTGAATACGGTTACGCCTCCAATGACCCCAACACCCTGGTGATCTGGGAAGCGCAGTTTGGCGATTTCGCCAACGGTGCACAGGTGGTGATTGATCAGTTCATCGCCTCGGGTGAAGTGAAGTGGGGCCGCGTCAACGGCATCACGCTGATGTTGCCGCACGGTTACGAAGGGCAGGGCCCAGAGCATTCATCGGCCCGCCTCGAGCGCTTCATGCAGTTGGCAGCTGACGCCAACATGCAGATCGTGCAGCCCACCACTGCCAGCCAGATCTTCCACGTGTTGCGCCGCCAGATGGTTCGCAACCTGCGCAAGCCGCTGGTGATCATGACTCCCAAGTCTTTGCTGCGCAACAAAGACGCCACTTCTCCGCTATCGGAATTCACACGCGGCGGCTTTCAGACGGTCATTCCTGAGAACAAGGAAGACGTGCTGAAAAAGGCAGACAAGGTCAAACGTGTGGTGGTTTGCTCGGGCAAGGTGTACTACGACCTGGTCAAGAAGCGCGAGGAAAAGGGCCAGGACGACGTCGCCATCGTGCGCGTGGAACAGCTCTATCCCTTCCCACACAAGGCGTTTTCTACCGAACTGAAAAAGTACCCCAATGCGGTGGATGTGGTCTGGTGCCAGGACGAGCCCCAAAACCAGGGCGCGTGGTTCTTTGTGCAGCACTACATCCATGAAAACATGCTGGAAGGCCAGAAACTGGGTTACTCGGGACGCGCTGCATCTGCATCGCCTGCCGTGGGCTACTCGCACTTGCACCAGGAGCAGCAGAAGGCGCTGGTGGACGGCGCGTTCGGCAAGCTCAAGGGCTTTGTTCTGACCAAGTGATTTTTTGGCTGGCACCCCGCTCGGGCCAGAACTGCCCGGCCGGTGCCCCCGCATGACCCAATTGAAGGATTCAAAAAATGGCAATCGTAGAAGTCAAGGTTCCACAACTGTCTGAGTCGGTCGCAGAGGCCACCATGCTGACGTGGAAGAAAAAGGCCGGTGACATGGTCGCAGTCGATGAGATCCTCATCGAAATCGAAACCGACAAAGTGGTGCTGGAAGTGCCCGCACCCTCCGCCGGCATGTTGAGCGAAATCGTCGTGGCCGATGGCGGTACGGTGGTTTCTGACCAGCTCATCGCGCGCATCGACTCTGACGGCAAAGGCGCTGCGGCAGCACCCGCCGCTGCAGCTGCTGCACCCGTGGCGGCTACTGCGGCTGTGGCTGCTCCTGCCGCCTTCGCCAGCACCGGCATGGCCGGTGTGGCCATGCCTGCTGCTGCCAAGCTGATGGCCGACAACGGCATGGCTGCAGGCTCTGTGTCTGGTACCGGCAAAGACGGCCGCGTGACCAAAGGCGATGTGCTGGGGGCCGTGGCCGCCGGTGCCAATGTGCCCAAGGCCGCGCCCGCACCTGTCGCCATTCCCACCGGCGTGCCCACCAAAGTGCTGCCCCAAGTGGCCGGCCCTGCCACACCTGACCTGGGTGACCGCCCAGAGCAACGCGTGGCCATGACCCGCCTGCGTGCCCGCGTGGCCGAGCGTCTGCTGCAGTCGCAAGCCACCAACGCCATCCTGACCACGTTCAACGAAGTGAACATGGCTCCTGTGATGGACATGCGCAAGAAATTCCAGGAAAAGTTCGAAAAAGAGCACGGCTGCAAGCTGGGCTTCATGAGCTTCTTCGTCAAAGCTGCGGTGCACGCCCTGAAAAAGTACCCCGTGCTGAACGCGTCCGTCGATGGCAACGACATCGTCTACCACGGTTACTTCGACATCGGTATTGCCGTGGGCTCGCCCCGCGGCTTGGTGGTGCCCATCCTGCGCAATGCAGACCAGATGAGCTTTGCTGACATCGAGAAGAAGATTGCCGAGTTCGGCAAGAAGGCTGCTGACGGCAAGCTGGGCATTGAAGAAATGACCGGCGGCACGTTCTCCATCTCCAACGGTGGGACGTTCGGCTCCATGCTGTCCACGCCCATCATCAACCCACCTCAGTCGGCCATTCTGGGGGTGCACGCCACGAAAGACCGCGCCGTGGTGGAGAACGGGCAAATCGTGATCCGCCCCATCAACTACCTGGCCATGAGCTACGACCACCGCATCATCGACGGTCGCGAAGCCGTGCTGGGCTTGGTGGCCATGAAGGAAGCGCTGGAAGACCCATCACGCTTGCTGTTCGGTATCTGATCGACCTGGAGGCCAAAATTTATAACAATTTTGGCCTCCACTGCTTTACTGGCGGTACTTCTTAGCTATTTATTACATATTTGCCTCAGCGCCTTGAATGGGTGAGTCGGGGCGTGAGGTGAACACATGAGCAAACAGTTTGACGTCGTCGTCATCGGTGGCGGCCCCGGTGGCTACATTGCTGCCATCCGTGCAGCCCAGTTGGGTTTCAACGTCGCGTGCATCGACGAGTGGAAAAACGACAAGGGCGGCCCTGCACCCGGCGGTACCTGTACCAACGTGGGTTGCATTCCGTCCAAGGCGCTGCTGCAATCGTCCGAGCATTTCGAGCAGGCCAACCACCACTTTCCCGATCACGGCATTTCCACCGGAACGGTGAAGATGGACGTGGCCAAAATGGTGGCCCGCAAAGACGCTGTGGTGAAGCAAAACAACGACGGCATCCTGTACCTTCTCAAAAAGAACAAGGTCAGCTTTTTCCACGGGCGTGGTTCGTTCGTGAAGGCTGCTGAAGGTGGTGGATATGAAATCAAGGTGGCTGGTGCCACCGAAGAAACCGTTGTCGGCAAACAGGTCATTCTGGCCACTGGCTCCAACGCCCGTGCACTGCCCGGCACGCCGTTTGACGAAGTCAACGTGCTGTCCAACGACGGCGCTCTGCGCATCGGCGCCACGCCCAAGAAGTTGGGTTTGATCGGCTCTGGCGTGATTGGCCTGGAAATGGGCTCGGTCTGGCGCCGTCTGGGTGCCGAAGTCACCATCCTCGAAGGCCTGCCCACATTCCTGGGCGCGGTGGACGAGCAAATTGCCAAAGAAGCCAAAAAAGCCTTCGACAAACAAGGCCTGAAGATCGAGCTGGGCGTGAAAGTCGGCGACATCAAGGTCGGCAAGAAGGGCGTCAATGTGTCTTACACCAACTCCAAGGGCGAAGCAGTTGAGCTGGCTGTGGACAAGCTGATCGTCTCCATTGGCCGCGTGCCCAACACCATTGGTTTGAATGCCGAAGGCGTTGGCCTGCAACTGGACGAGCGTGGCGCCATCGTGGTGGACGGCGACTGCAAAACCAACCTGCCCGGCGTGTGGGCGGTGGGCGATGTGGTCCGTGGCCCCATGCTGGCCCACAAGGCGGAAGAGGAGGGCGTTGCTGTGGCCGAGCGAATTGCGGGTCAGCACGGCCACGTCAACTTCAACACCGTGCCCTGGGTCATCTACACCAGCCCGGAAATTGCTTGGGTGGGCCGCACCGAGCAGCAACTCAAAGCCGACGGCGTCAAATACAAGGCTGGTACGTTCCCGTTCCTGGCCAACGGGCGCGCCCGTGCGCTGGGTGACACCACCGGTATGGTGAAGTTCCTGGCAGACGCCACCACCGACGAGATTTTGGGCGTGCACATCGTGGGCCCCATGGCTTCGGAGTTGATTTCAGAAGCCGTGGTCGCCATGGAATTCCGTGCCAGCGCCGAAGACATTGCCCGCATCTGCCATGCCCACCCTTCGTTGAGCGAAGCCACCAAAGAAGCTGCCCTGGCGGTGGACAAGCGAACCCTCAACTTCTGAGCAGGCATACGCTGTGAGCGTCACCGCAGCCTACCGACAAGCCTTGGTTGACCGGGGCTTTGCCAGTGATCCCGCGCAAGAGCGAGCCATTGCCGAGCTGGAGCGGTGCGCCACCGAGTGGGCTGCGTACAAGCAGCGCCGCTCGAATTCGCTGAAGAAGCTGTTCATTCGCCCTGAAATTCCCCGGGGCGTTTACATGTTTGGCGGGGTAGGGCGCGGCAAGAGCTTTCTGATGGATTGTTTCTTCAACGCCGTGCCCCTGAAGCGGAAAACGCGGCTGCACTTTCACGAATTCATGCGTGAGGTGCACCGCGAGTTGCGTGACATGCAGGGCACCGTCAACCCGCTGGACGAGCTGGGCAAGCGCATGGCTGAGCGCTACAAGCTCATTTGCTTCGACGAATTCCATGTGGCCGACGTGACCGACGCCATGGTGTTGCACCGCTTGCTCGACTCATTGTTCAAGCACGGCGTGGGGTTTGTGACCACGTCCAATTTCCACCCTGATGGCCTGTACCCTGACGGGCTGCACCGCGACCGCATCCTGCCGGCCATTGAACTGTTGAAAAGCCGTCTGGTGGTCATCAATGTCGACAACGGCACCGATTACCGGCGGCGGGCACTCGAGCATGTGAACCTGTACCACTGCCCTTTGACGGAAGAGGCCGATGCCGCCATGGTCAAGGCGTTCGACGAGTTGGCGGAAACGGCTGATGAGTCACCCGTGATGACCATCGAGGCTCGCAAAATACACGCCCACCGCCGAGCCGGCGGTTTGATTTGGTTTGATTTCAAGACCCTGTGCGGTGGTCCCAGGTCGCAAAACGACTACCTGGAACTGGCCACGCAGTTTCACACCCTGATGCTGAGCAACGTTCCGCAGATGGAAGTGCGGATGGCCAGTGAAGCGCGCCGCTTCACGTGGTTGATTGACGTGCTGTACGACCGCAAGGTCAAGCTGGTGATGTCGGCAGCGGTACCGCCCGAGCAGTTGTACACCGAAGGTCCGATGTCGCACGAATTTCCGCGAACGGTGTCTCGCTTGGTGGAAATGCAGTCGTCAGAATTTCTCGCGGAACCTCATCGCTTGGTGGACACGCGGATCACGTGAGCGCGTGGCGCATCGATCCGCCCCCATCGCCACCTGAACTCAGGTCGGCAACTCGAACTTGACCACAATCACCGACAGGTTGTCTCCATAGCCGTTGGCCCGCGACCGGGCGATGTCTATCAGGCGTTCACATGCCTCTTTAGCGCTGTACAGCGTGAGAATTTGGCTCAATTCAGCATCGGAAAAATAATGCCAAACACCATCGCTGCAAGCCATCAGTGCATCACCAGCCAAAATGGCATCGATGGTGTGGGTTGTCACAGGGGGATCGGCCTCAGTTCCGAGGCAACCCATCAGCACATTGGATTGGGGATGGTTTCTGGCCTGTTCCTCTGTCAGCGCACCACGGTCTACCAGGCTCTGCACGTATGAGTGATCGCTGGTGCGGTGTATCAACTTGCCACGACGGAAGTGGTAGATGCGGGAATCCCCTGCATGAACCCAGTGGCAGGCCGATTCGGGGGTGAGAAGAAATGCCGCCAATGTGCTGTGCGGCTCCTGCTCAGCTGACGCTGCCGTGAGGCGAATGACCATGTGGGCTTCCTGCGCAACGCGCAGCAGCAGCTCATCGGGAGAGTCGGTGTTGGGCGCATAACGCTCGAACAGTTGCTTGGCAGTCATCAGCACCTGGTCGGACGCCTTGCGACCACCGCTGCGTCCCCCCATACCATCGGCCACCACCGCCAGAACGCACTGTTTGATGCCGGGGTGCACCCAGAGCGCTACCTGGTCTTGCTGGTAGTCACGGTCGCCTTTGTGCAGGCCCGTTCCCGCGGTGATGCGAAGGGCTGCCGCCATTAGCCTTTACCCTTCGCGAACAAGGGCTCTTTCAGGGGTGTTTTCACCAGAGTTTCCACCAGGGACCTTTGTCGGATGCTGGGGCCACGCCGGACAGGTAATCCGACTTGGGAAAATTGTGTGTCAGCACACGTTTGGCATCGTCACGCAAACTGGCCATGCCCAACGCGTCGTAAGACTTGTAAAGCAAAAAAAGCGCTTCTTCAGCAGCAGGAGCCCCGGAATAATCGGTCAATGCGGCTTGGGCGCGGTTGACCGCTGCCACATAGGCTCCTCGGCCAAAATAGTATCGGGCCACGTGGACCTCGTGCGCAGCCAACGAATTGACCGTGTATGTCATGCGCAGGCGACTGTCAGGTGCATACCTGGACTCAGGAAACCGTGTGACCAACTCGCGAAACGACTCGAATGACTCTTTGGCCGCTTGCTGATCGCGTTCGGACAACTCCTGCCGGGACAGAAAGCCAAAGAGGCCCAAGTTGTCGTTGAAGCTGGCTAAGCCTTTGAGGTACAGCGCGTAGTCCAGCGCTGGGCTGGCGGGGTGCATTTTCATGAAGCGATCGAGCGTGGCTTGTGCCTGCGCCACCTCGCCAGATTTGTAATGTGCGTATGCCTTGTCGAGTTGTGCTTGCTGAGCCAGTGGGGTGCCTGCCGCGCGGCCTTCCAGTTTCTCAAGCAGGGTTACAGCTTTGGTGAAGTTGCCGGCTTTGCGTTCATCGAGCGCTTCCGACTGGATTTTTTGAGGGCTCCAGTTGACTGTCGGGTCGGCGGGGGTGGAAGAGCACCCGGCCAGTGCGAACAATGCGCTGGCAGCGAGCGCACCGGGGCGGTACGATAATTTGGGGCCTGACATGACACCCTTTCTAGAGCTGGAAACACTGGTTTGAACGCTGAAATTATATCGATCGACCGTGGAAGCCCGTCCCAGGCAAGCCCCTCCGACCCGGACTTCGATACCGAGGTCAGGTCTGTGATCGTGCCACCGCAAATGCATGGTCACAGGTTGGACAAGTGCCTGGCCGAGTGCATACCCGAGTTTTCCCGCTCATACCTGCAGCAACTGCTGATTCAGGGCGATGTGTCTGACTCTGGTCGCGTAGCCAGCAAAGCCTCTGCCAAGGTACAGGCGGGTCAATGTCTTACGGTCAATTTACGCCCGACGCCCCAGGCACAGGCGTTCAAGGCCGAGCCGTTGGAAATGGATGTGGTGTTTGAAGACGACCATGTCATCGTGATCAACAAACCCGCAGGATTGGTGGTGCACCCAGCTGCTGGAAACTGGACTGGCACGCTGCTCAACGGTTTGTTGATGCATCACGCAGGTGCATCCGATCTCCCAAGAGCAGGGATCGTTCATCGCCTGGACAAAGACACCTCGGGTTTGATGATGGTGGGCAAAACACGTGCTGCAGTGGATGGCCTGTCAAGGCAGATTGCGGGCCGAACAGTCAACCGCTATTACCTCGCCTTGGCCGAACGCGAGTGGCGCCGCTATGGTCAGCTGGTCTCAGTGGATCAGCCTTTGGGGCGGGACCCCGCCAACAGAATCCGCATGGCCGTGATGCGCTCGGACCAAACCAGTGGCAAACCAGCCAAAACCCTGTTCAGATTACTGGACGGGAGCCCACAAACCAGCTTGCTGGGTTGCAAACTGTTCACCGGCCGAACCCACCAAATTCGGGTTCACCTTGCTTGGCTGGGGCATCCCATCGTGGGCGACAGTGTTTACGGCGGGCATACCACCGCGCTCATGCAGCGGCAGGCCTTACACGCTACGCGCCTCGATTTTCTGCATCCCATCTCAGGAGCGCATCTCAGTTTTTCGTCCGCGCTGCCCGCCGATATGCAACAAACCCTTGTCGAAGAAGGTCTCTACTACAATTGGGCTTCGCTCGGTCCAGCCACCTTCGACCCGAGTGCAGGCTGACATTCGCTTGGCCTTTTCTCCCGACCGCTGTTGGGCAACTCCTTTTTGATCCCACCATGAATCCGGCGCATGCCACACGCATCGTTGAGGCTGCTTTGATCAGCAGCTCTCACCCCCTTACTGTCAAAGACCTGCAACTGGTTTTGGGTCCCGATGCGTCGACGGAGGAGGTGAGAGGTTTACTGACAGAACTGCAGGAGTTGTGGGTTGGCCGGGGGGTGGAGTTGGTTCACGCAGCATCGGGGTGGCGATTTCAAACTCGCCCGGACATGCGCCCTTATCTCGACCGATTGCATCCGGAAAAGCCTCCCAAGTACACCCGTGCCACGCTGGAAACCTTGGCAATCATTGCCTATCGGCAACCTGTTACGCGGGGTGACATGGAAGACATACGCGGAGTCACCATCAATTCTCAATTGCTCAAACAACTGGAGGACCGGGGTTGGGTGGAGGTGATTGGCCACAGGGATGCAGTCGGTCGCCCTGCTTTGTTTGCTACCACCCGACAATTTCTGGATGACCTCGGCCTGCGGTCTTTGGATGAGCTGCCGGAATTGGGCGACAAGCTGGTGGACAGGCTTGAGGATCGCAACCTGTTCATGCCCGTCCCAGATCTTTTGCCCAACAAGCCCTCGAACGTGGCTTCGCCTGCGTGGGCTGAAGCGTCAATTATTGAACATGGGCAGACCAGCCTGCTGCCCTGAAGTCTTGAATCGGAAAAAACATGTCCCAGCAACCGCCTTCATCCAAAGCAGTCCCTGCGTATCACCCTGCCGACACGTCAGTCCAACCTGAGGCTGCGGTATTTGACGAGGCTGGCCCTCTGCGTTTCTCCGATGTGGTCACCGGTGTTTTTGACACCGTTGCGGACCCGGATGCCCCTGCCACCGTTGCTCTCAAGCGGGTGCTGTTACCGCAGGCAGACAGCCCCAAGCTGCACAAAGTGTTGGCGCAGGCGGGCATGGGCTCCCGCCTTGAAATGGAGCAAATGATCCTGGAGGGAAAAATCTCAGTCAACGGCGAGCCCGCGCATGTGGGGCAGCGGGTCCAGTACGGTGACGTGGTCAAAGTCAACGGCAAGCCCATCCGAGTACGTTTGAACGCTCCTCCGCCCCGGGTGCTGGCGTACCACAAGCCCGCGGGCGAAGTTGTGACACACGACGACCCACAAAATCGCCCCACGGTTTTCCGCCGCTTGCCCCGGCTTTACCAGGGCAAATGGCAATCGGTCGGTCGCCTGGATCTGAACACTGAAGGATTGCTTCTCTTCACCAGTTCGGGGGAGTTGGCCAACAAGCTCATGCACCCCCGCTTTGGGCTCGAACGCGAGTACGCCGTGCGGGTGCTGGGAGCGCTTAACAACGAAGAGAAGCAGAAGCTCCTGGCGGGCGTGAAACTGTCGGACGGAATGGCCCAGTTCGGCACCATTGAGGATGGCGGGGGAGACGGGGCCAATTGCTGGTACCGCGTCACAATTACCGAAGGCCGCAACCGCGAGGTTCGTCGAATGTTCGAAGCAGTGGGACACGCTGTGAGCCGTTTGATTCGCATCAGGTACGGTGCCGTCATGCTGCCACGCGGCCTCAAGCGCGGAGCTTGGATTGAGCTCGATGAGAGCGATATCGGTCACCTGACACGCGCTGCTGGCCTGGCTCAGCCGGTTGATCGGCCACGCACCCCTCGCAACACGCCCACCGGACGTCGGCCAATGGCCCAGCAGGGGCTCATAGACCGTCGAAAAAAGCAGCCCACTGCTGAACAGATTCAGCCTGATCCCTTGAAAACCTCGCAGGGATACATCGGTGCGGATGCCATGAAAAAACACCGCGAGAAGGTCGCCAAAGGCGGCAAATACCGCCCACCGGGAGCTGCGGGTGGAGGTGGCAGGAATCGTTGATCCGGTGGGGCGACCCCAGTCCTGTGAAACTGGATCGCACTCACAGTAAAATGTGAGGCTGTACTTTTTTCAAATCAAGGTAATTACATGGCCATCGAACGTACCCTCTCTATCATCAAGCCTGACGCAGTTGCCAAGAACGTGATCGGCCAAATTTACGCCCGCTTTGAGGCCGCAGGCCTGAAAATCGTGGCAGCCAAATTGGCTCACCTGTCGCGCGCTGAAGCCGAGGCTTTCTACGCTGTCCACAAAGCCCGCCCTTTCTTCAAAGATTTGGTTGATTTCATGGTGTCTGGCCCCGTCATGATCCAGGCACTTGAAGGCGAAAACGCCATTGCCAAAAACCGCGATCTGATGGGCGCTACCGATCCCAAGAAGGCAGACGCGGGCACCATTCGTGCCGACTTTGCTGACAGCATTGATGCAAACGCCGTGCACGGTTCCGATGCAGCTGAAACTGCTGCCGTGGAAATCGCCTTCTTCTTCGCAGGAATGAACGTCTACCCACGCTGAGATGACTGCAGCCAACCTGCTTGAGTTCGATCTTGAAGGTCTGGCTGCTTTTTGCGAGCGGCTCGGGGAAAAGCGTTTCAGAGCCGTTCAGTTGTTTCGCTGGATTCATCAACGTGGAGCGAGTGACTTCGCGTCCATGACCGATCTCGCCAAGTCGTTGAGGGAAAAACTGAGCACCGCAGCGCACATAACTCCCCTCAAGGTGCTGTCGCGGCAGGATTCATCCGATGGCACCATTAAATGGCTGTTCGACGTCGGCAACGGAGACGCGGTTGAAACTGTCTATATCCCTGAAGCCGACCGCGGTACCCTTTGCGTTTCGTCGCAGGCGGGTTGTGCGGTCGGATGCAGATTTTGCTCCACAGGGCACCAAGGGTTCAGCCGCAACCTCACCACAGGCGAAATACTTGCGCAGCTGTGGTTTGCTGAGCATTTTCTCAGGGCGAAATTGGGGGGCGCGGAGCGTGTCATCTCCAATGTGGTGATGATGGGCATGGGAGAGCCGCTTCAAAACTACGCAGCCTTGGTCCCCGCCTTGAAGGCCATGCTGGACGATCATGGCTATGGGCTGTCTCGCAGGCGCGTGACGGTGTCCACATCTGGAGTTGTGCCCATGATGGACCGTTTGGCGGCCGAATGCCCCGTGGCACTTGCCGTTTCGCTGCATGCACCCAACGATGTTTTGCGCAGCAGCTTGGTGCCGCTCAACAACAAATACCCTCTGGCCGAGCTGCTTGACGCTTGCTTGCGCTATTTGCCTTCGGCCCCTCGCGACTTTGTTACCTTCGAATATTGCATGTTGGCAGGCGTCAACGATCAGCCCGAGCACGGGCGTCAGCTGGTGGGTTTGCTCAGGCAACACGCCGGACAAGGCATCCATTGCAAGATCAACCTCATTCCTTTCAATCCGTTCCCGGATTCTGGTCTGACCTGCTCCGATAAGGCCACCGTTCAGGCCTTTGCCGATCAACTGTTGGCCGCAGGCCTGGTCACCACCGTTCGGAAAACCCGGGGAGACGATATAGATGCCGCGTGTGGCCAATTGGCCGGTGACGTCGTAGACCGCACCCGCGTGGCGGACCGCATGGGCAACTTGCGCCGCTTGACCGAGTCGCCCGTGATCTGGGCAAACAAGGGGACCGTGCAGTGAATCGATCGGTGTGGATGTTTCACATGGCGCTGGTTTGCGTCGTTTCAGTGTTTTTTTTACAGGGTTGCGCACGTTCTGCAAGTGGCGTTGCGCATGAAACCGGAGCCGGTGGTGCTGATTTGATCACCGAGTCCGACGAGCCCGATGCCCGCAAACGGGCGCGGTTGCGTGTGGAGTTGGCAACTGGGTATTTCGAGCAAGGGCAAACCACGGTGGCCTTGGACGAAATCAAGCAGGCGCTCACTGCTGATGGCAATTACACACCGGCCCACAACCTCCGTGGTCTGGCCTACATGCGATTGGGAGAGATGCGACTGGCCGAGGACAGTTTTCGCCGGGCCATGTCCCTCTCACCTAAAGATGCTGGGGTGGCGCACAACTTTGGCTGGCTCCTGTGCCAACAGGCACGTTATCTGGAAGCACAGCCCTTGTTCGATGCCGCTCTGGCAAGCCCCATTTACAACGGGCGCGCCAAGACATTGCTGGCGCAAGGCATTTGCCAAGCTCGCGGAGGAAAACCCGTGGATGCAGAGGCCTCCTTGTCCAAGGCATTTGAGCTTGACGCAGGCAACCCGGTGGTGGCTTACAACCTCGCCCAGTTGTTGTTCAATCGCGGTGAACTGGTGAAGGCCCAATTTCACATGCGGCGGTTGAACAACAGTGAAATGGCCAACTCTGAAACGCTGTGGCTGGGCATGAAGGTTGAGCAGCGCCTGGGCAACCGTGATGTGATGCGCCAACTTGGGGATCAACTCAAGCGGAGATATCCGCAGTCCCGCGAGGCGGGGTTTTACGAGCGAGGTGCATTCCATGAGTGAGTCAGTCCCGCACTCTTCCTCCGATCACGCCGAGTCTCCTGTGACCACGGCCGGGCAACTTCTGCGGCAAGCCCGAGAGGCTTCCGGTTTGCACATCGTCGCGTTGGCCGCTGCGTTGAAAGTCCCGGTTCGAAAACTTGAAGCATTGGAAACGAATCGTTGGGATGAGCTGACCGACGCCACGTTTGCCAGGGCATTGGCGTCGAGCGTCGCACGGCATCTCAAGATCGATCCAACACCTGTGCTGATGGGGTTGCCCAGTGTTCGGCCCGTGTCGCTCAGTTCTCCGGTCGGTTTGGGGCATGTGGGGGAAGTCGCCGCCTCGGGTCCCACAGGGAATTGGACTCCGGCGATCTCGCTGGCCCGGCACAGCTGGGTGATCTCATTGCTGTTGCTGGGAGCTGCGGTGTTGTTTTTTTGGCCGCAATTGCAAACTGGCTTGGGCTTGGTTGCGACGTCTGTAGCCGTTGAGCCCTCCGCAGGTGATGTGTCGTTGGCGAAAGGGGAGTCCGTCACCGCTGAACCCATCACCCCTCCCGCAGCGTCTGAAACGGCGAAGCCTGTGAGTGCTCCCTCTGCGACGCTGGACACTCTGCCCCCGGCAACACTTTCGCCGGCGCTACCTTCTGGGTCTGCGTCCGTGGGGATCTCCGAGCCGTCAGGGGCCGCCGTGGCTGCGGTGCTTGCCATGTCGGCATCGCACGATACGTGGGTCGAGGTCACCGACAGCGCAGGCCGGGTGCTCATTCAGCGGGTGCTCAAGAAGGGTGAAGACATGTCTTTTGCCGACGGTGCACCGTATGCCGTTGTCGTTGGCAACGCGGCTGGAGCGAATGTTTTGGTGCGGGGTCAGTCGCTGGACTTGGCAAGCCTCACCAAAAACAATGTAGCCCGTTTTGCGGTCAAGTAACACCAAGCATGATGACCGACGATCAGCATTCCGCAGGCCCACAACAGTTGCCAGAAACACCACGCACACACCCGGTCCGTGTGTCATGGGGCAACAATCACGTTGTCGTAGGAGGTGGTGCGCCTGTGCGCATCCAGTCCATGACTAACACCGACACAGTAGACGCTGTTGGAACAGCCATTCAGGTCAAAGAACTGGCGCTCGCTGGCTCCGAGATGGTCCGGATCACGGTCAACAACGACGAGGCTGCCCGAGCTGTGCCTTATATCCGTGAGCAGTTGGATCGTATGGGTATCGATGTGCCGCTCGTGGGGGACTTCCACTACAACGGGCACCGCCTTCTGGCTGACCACCCCGATTGCGCATCAGCGCTGTCCAAGTACCGTATCAATCCCGGCAATGTTGGGCGTGGTGACAAGAGGGACAAACAGTTCCTGCAAATGGTGGAAACGGCGGCCCGGTTGAACAAAGCCATTCGCATCGGCGTGAATTGGGGCAGTCTGGACCAGGATTTGCTCGCGCGAATGATGGATGAAAACACCCGCCGCTCCACGCCCTGGGACGCCAAGCACGTGATGTACGAAGCGCTCATTTCCTCCGCTCTCGATTCGGCCCATCAGGCCGTTGATGCCGGTTTGCCTGCAGATCAGATCATTCTGTCGTGCAAGGTCAGCGGTGTTCAGGACTTGGTCACGGTGTACCAACAACTGGCTCAGCGCAGTCGGTTTGCGTTGCACCTGGGGTTGACAGAGGCGGGAATGGGCACCAAGGGCACCGTGGCCTCAGCTGCGGCATTGGCTATCCTTCTGCAGCAAGGCATTGGTGACACCATTCGGGTATCGCTCACGCCAGAGCCGGGTGAGGCCCGTACCCAAGAGGTGGTGGTTGCATCGGAAATTTTGCAATCGCTGGGACTGCGGTCCTTTGTCCCAAGTGTCACGGCGTGTCCGGGCTGCGGCCGCACCACCAGTACCACGTTCCAGGAACTTGCCAAACAAATTGACGATTTTTTGCGCAACTCCATGCCCGTTTGGCGCACCCGTTATCCGGGTGTTGAAAGCATGAAGGTGGCGGTGATGGGTTGTATCGTCAACGGACCCGGTGAGAGCAAACATGCTGACATTGGCATCAGCTTGCCGGGCACGGGCGAAGCACCAGCCGCCCCCGTCTATATCGACGGTGAAAAGCGGCTGACCCTGCGCGGCGACGATATCGCTCGCGAGTTTCAAACCGTGGTCGAAAACTATATTCAACAACGTTTTGGTGGCAAATCCTGACAGCTGTCAGGCCGCGCTGCGTACATTTCCATGGCTGAAAAAATCACCGCCGTCAAAGGCATGAACGACATCTTCCCTGCCGAATCAGCGGCGTGGGAGTGGCTCGAAGCTGAGCTGCGTGAACTCATGACGCGCTACAGCTACCGCAACGTCCGTACCCCCATCGTCGAGCCGACAGCATTGTTCGTTCGCGGGCTGGGCGAGGTAACCGACATTGTAGAAAAGGAGATGTACTCGTTTGAAGACCGCCTGAATGGTGAGGCCTTGACGCTGCGCCCCGAAAACACCGCTGGCGTGGTGCGTGCCATCGTCGAACACTCACTGTTGTATGACGGAGGCAAGCGTCTCTATTACATGGGCCCCATGTTCCGCCATGAGCGGCCCCAGCGTGGGCGCTACCGCCAGTTCCATCAGTTTGGTGCCGAAGCTTTGGGCTTTGCTGGCCCCGATGTGGATGCGGAATTGATACTGATGGCCTGTGACCTGTGGAAGGGATTGGGCCTGACAGGCGTGAAGCTTGAAATCAACAGCCTGGGTCAGCCCGCAGAGCGCCAGCAACACCGTCAAGCCCTGATTGCTTACTTTGAAGCCCATGCTGACCAGCTTGACGAAGACGCGCTCCGCCGTTTGCACACCAACCCGTTGCGCATTTTGGACACCAAAAACCCTGCCATGCAGGTTCTTGTCAATGAAGCACCCCGTCTCATGGACCATTTGGGCGAGGAATCGCTCGCGCACTTCAATGGCTTGCGTGCCATTCTGGATGCGAACGGAATCGCCTACACAGTGAACACCCGCCTGGTGCGGGGTATGGACTACTACAACCTGTCGGTGTTCGAGTTCGTGACCGATCAGCTCGGTTCGCAAGGCACCGTGTGTGCCGGCGGGCGGTACGACGGCCTCATCGGGCAAATTGGGGGCAAACCAGCACCGGCCGTCGGCTGGGCGCTGGGGATGGAGCGCATTCTGGAGTTGCTTAAGGCTGGGAAGTTGTTGCCCGCGCCGCCTGCACCTGATGTGTTTGCGGTGGTGCCCGATGCTGCAGCTTGGCCCGCTGTATCTCAAGTGCTGCGTGTGTTGCGGCAGCAGGGGCTGAAAGTGCAGATGCATGCGGGAGGATTTGATGGCAGGGGGAGCATGAAATCCCAGTTCAAAAAAGCCGACGGGAGCGGCGCACGTTATGCGCTGGTGTTTGGCCAGGACGAGCTCGCACAAGGTATGGTCTCCGTCAAGGCGCTGCGCGCCACCGATGAGCAGTCGACCGAGGTTGCCCAAAAGCAGCTTCCTCTGGCTGATGCAAACCTGTGGGCACAGACGCTCGCCAACTGAGAAGGGCCACGTGCCTGACCTCTAGAATCCAACACTTTCAAACACCAAGAATCACATGGCGCAAAGTCTAGACCTCGAAGAACAGGAACAACTTGACCAGATCAAGCATTTCTGGAGACGTTATGGCAACGCCATCACGTGGGCGCTCATCGTCATCTTCGGGGCCGTGGCCGCGTGGAACGGTTGGCAGTATTGGCAGCGCAAGCAGGCAGTGGGGGCGGCCATGTTGTATGACGAAATCGAGCGTGCCGTTGCCGACAAAGACGCCGAACGCATGTCGCGTGCGCTGGCAGACATCAAAGACAAGTTCTCCCGCACCACCTATGCCCAGCGAGGTGCGTTGCTGGCAGCCAGTGGCTTGAACGCCGCGGGCAAGCCAGATCTTGCCAAAGCTGCGTTGGCATGGACCGCCGAACAGTCGGGTGACGAAGGGTTGCGGAGCGTGGCCCGGCTGAGGCTTGCCGCTTTGGCCCTGGATGCCAACGCTGCCGACGAAGCCATCAAATGGTTGCAGTCACCTATGCCTGCTGAGTTTGCAGGGCTGACAGCCGACCGACTTGGAGATGTCTACCTCTCGCAAGGCAAAAACAACGAAGCGCGGGTCGAGTATGAAAAGGCCTACCAACTGCTTGATTCCACCACAGAGTACCGGCAGCTGGTTGAAGTCAAACTCAACGCCCTGGGGGTAGACCCCAAATCAACCGCAGTGTCTGCGCCTGGCACGAAATAATTTAGGCTTTTTATGGCCCTATCGCTTGTCAGTAAACAATTTATTGCTCTGGTTTTCACTGTTTTTCTGGTGGGCTGTTCGTCATCCGGCAACAAACCCAAACCTGCGCCGCTGACAGCCCTCGCGCCCGTGGTGTCTGCCCAGCAGGTCTGGGTGAACCGCATCGGCGACGGTGGCGGTTTGTCGCTCTCAGTGCATGCAGACACGGCTTTGGTCGCTTCGCGCAACGGGGCCATAGCTGCAGTGGACACCACCAGTGGCAAGGACGTTTGGCGGGTCAACTTGGGCGAGCCGCTGTCGGCGGGAGCTGGGTCCGACGGCCACATGGCCGCTGTAGTCACACAGCGGAACGAGTTGGTTGCCATGGTCAACGGCAAAGTCGTGTGGCGGCAGCGCATGCCGTTTGCCACGTTCACCGCTCCACTGGTCGCTGGACAGAGGGTGTTTGTGCTGGGGGCTGACCGCTCGGTGACGGCATTCGACGGCAACTCCGGTGCACGTCTATGGTCGCAAACACGGCCAGGTGAGGCATTGGTGCTTCGGCAGGGAGGGGTGTTGATGCCTATCGGCGACACTTTGCTGGCCGGGCTTGGTCAAAGATTCGTCAGCTTCAACCCCAACACCGGTGCTGTTCGTTGGGACGTGGCGTTGGCCAACCTGCGTGGAGCCAACGACATCGAGCGCATGATCGACATGGTGGGTCCAGCAAACAGGTTGGGCGACACCGTGTGCGCTCGGGCGTTCCAGTCCGTCGTAGGCTGCATTGATGCGGTCAGAGGTCGGCTGAAGTGGGCTCAACCTGCCGATGGACGCTGGGGTGTCAGCGGCGATGACACCCATGTATTCGGCAGCGAATCGAACGGAACCATCATCGCGTACCGACGCGACACGGGTGCAAAGGCCTGGTCGAGTTCACTGTTGGCGCACCGCGACCTGAGCGCGCCCCTCGTATTGGGCCGCTCTGTGGTGGTGGGTGACGCAATGGGATTTGTTCACCTGCTGTCCCGCGAAGATGGCAGCGCCACTGGTCGCCTGGTCACGGATGGGTCGGCAACAGTGGCACCGCCCGCAGTAGTGGGCGATACGCTGATGGTATTGACCCAAAACGGTAACCTGTTTGCCTGGCGTCCTCAATAAGGCTTGACTCCATGCCAATCAACCTGGGCTTTGACCTTTGAAACCTGTGATTGCCCTCGTCGGGCGCCCCAACGTGGGCAAGTCCACCCTGTTTAACCGGCTGATCAAGACCCGCGATGCCATCGTGGCCGATTTCGCAGGCCTGACCCGCGACCGGCATTACGGCAACGGACGGCTCGGAGCACGCGAATTCATCGTGATCGACACCGGCGGTTTTGAGCCAGATGCGCAGGACGGCATTTACATGGAAATGGCCAAACAAACGCGGCAAGCCGTTGCTGAGGCCGATGTGGTGCTGTTCATTGTGGACGGTCGGGCTGGCGTGAGCGCACAGGATCATGAAATTTCCCAATACCTTCGCCGCCTGGGCAAGCCTTGTTTGTTGGTTGCCAACAAATCAGAAGGCATGAAAGACGGCATCAAGCTGAGTGAGTTTTTTGAACTGGGGCTGGGGGAGGTCATTCCAGTATCGGCATCGCACGGCCAGGGCGTTCGCTCGCTGACCGAACTAGCGCTGGAAACCCTCGGGTTGCCCGATGAAGATGAAACTGAAGCCGAAGACAACGGTGCGATTCGCCTGGCCGTTGCCGGAAGGCCCAACGTGGGCAAAAGCACACTGATCAACGCCTGGCTGGGTGAAGAGCGGCTGGTGGCATTCGACATGCCCGGCACCACGCGGGACGCGATATCGGTTCCGTTCGAGCGAGATGGCAAGCAATTCGAGCTCATTGACACGGCTGGTTTGCGTCGAAAAGGCAAGGTGTTTGAGGCCATTGAGAAGTTCTCGGTCGTCAAAACGCTGCAAGCCATCGAAAACGCCCATGTGGTCTTGCTCCTGCTTGATGCCACCCAGGGAGTGACCGACCAGGATGCCCATATCGCCGGCTACATCCTCGAGAGTGGTCGTGCCGTGGTGATCGCCATCAACAAGTGGGACGCAGCTGACGAATATCAGCGCAAGCTGGTTGAACGCGCCATTGAGCAGCGACTTGCTTTTCTGAAGTTCGCCAATGTCCACCTGATTTCTGCCAAGAAGCGTCAGGGCCTTGCACCGGTGTGGAAGTCCATCGCGCAAGCCCATGCTGCAGCCAACTGCAAAATGACCACGCCCGTGTTGACCCGTCTTTTGCTGGAGGCGGTCCAATTCCAGCAACCACAGCGCAGCGGCATGTTTCGGCCCAAACCGCGCTATGCCCACCAGGGGGGAATGAACCCACCTGTGGTGGTGGTCCATGGCAATTCGCTCGAGCATGTCACCGACAGCTACAAGCGGTTTTTGGAGGGTCGTTTTCGCAAGGCGTTCGATCTGGTTGGAACGCCTTTGCGCATCGAGATGAAAACCTCTGCCAATCCTTACAAGGACGCTGATTGAGAGTGTCACCCGGCTGTAAGGGAATATGCCGCTGTGGTATGGTCAAGCCTCCTCAACTTCACAGAACACGGAACATATCGTGAGCAACAACAAAGGCCAACTTTTGCAAGACCCTTTTCTGAACCAGCTCCGGCGCGAACATGTGCCGGTGTCCATTTATCTGGTCAACGGTATCAAGCTTCAAGGGCAAATTGAATCTTTCGACCAATACGTGGTTTTGCTGCGCAACACAGTGACACAGATGGTCTACAAACACGCGATTTCCACCATCGTGCCTGGGCGTCCGGTGCAGTTTGCCGTCGCGGGTGGCGATGAGCCCGGCTCTGCCGCCTGAACCGGTGCAGGGTAACTTGCGCCACAGCTGGTTGCCTGTCAATTCACTTTGAGTTCCTCTCACGCCACCGAAAACGCACAGCCCACCGTCATTCTGGTGGGTGTCAACTTCGGGGTTGTCAATTTTGATCAAGACCTGCACGAACTCGGCCTTCTGGCTGAGACGGCGGGTTTTTTAGTGGCCGATCGGGTGGTTTGCAAACGCAGGGCCCCCGATCCGGCGTTGTTTGTCGGTACTGGCAAGGCAGACGAAATCAAGCTGCTCGTCGACTCGCTGGGCGTCAAAGAGGTGTTGTTTGACCAAGCGCTGAGTCCCGCCCAACAGCGAAACCTCGAACGGTATCTCGGCGTCGCGGTGAACGACCGTACCCTGCTGATTCTTGAAATTTTTGCGCAGCGCGCCCGCAGCCATGAGGGCAAACTGCAAGTTGAGCTCGCACGCCTCCAATACGTGTCTACCCGACTGGTTCGTCGGTGGTCACACCTGGAGCGGCAGCGTGGCGGCGTCGGGCACAGGGGAGGGCCCGGCGAAACGCAGATTGAGTTGGATCGCCGCATGTTGGCTGACAGCATCAAGCGCACCCGCGAGCGGCTTGAAAAAGTCAAAAAACAACGCACGACCCAACGCAAACAGCGTGACCGTCGCAATGCGTTCAACGTGTCGCTAGTGGGCTATACCAACGCCGGGAAGTCGTCGCTGTTCAATGCGTTGGTCAAGGCGCGAGCATACGCAGCGGATCAGTTGTTTGCCACGCTGGACACCACCACCCGACAGCTCTACTTGGGTGACACTGCTGGGTCGGTGTCTTTGTCAGATACCGTGGGCTTCATCCGAGACCTGCCACATGGTTTGGTGGACGCGTTTGCAGCCACGCTACAGGAGGCGGCAGACGCAGACCTCTTGTTGCACGTGGTTGATGCGTCCAACCCCGGGCATTTTGAACAGATTCGGGAAGTTCTTGCTGTTTTGAATGACATCGGGGCTGGTGACGTGCCACAAATTTTGCTGTTCAACAAACTTGACGCCATGTCTGCTGACGCTTTGCCAGCCGAACTCGTCAACACCACTGAGCATGATGGCGTCTCTGTTCAGCGTGTTTACGTCAGCGCCCTGGTTGGCACCGGGTTGCCGGAGCTGCGCCGCCTGTTGACTGACACAGTCGCCCGCGGCCGCGATCTGGCGGATACCAGCGGGGCGAAAGACCCCCGTTTCCCGAATCACGAGCCGCTGATTGAAAATTCCGACGAAGCCTGAACCTTCCGGTCATCGAACCCTCTCACAGTTTTCATCAATGATCTTCACCAGAATGAATTCGAACGCTTTCACGCGCCAGGTACAGGCACTGCGCCACCGCTGGGGCATGTTCAACCTGAACGATCCCCGTTGGGGGCGGGGGGAGGACAACGGCTCAGGTGGCGAACCGTCTGCCCGGCCCGACGGTTCGCCACCACCTGCATCCCCACCACCGGCTGCCGACAACAGTCGCAGCCCACGCCCAAACCCCGGTTCGACACAGGGCCCCCCCGATCTGGATGAGCTTTGGCGGGATTTCAACCGCAAGCTCAGTGGCCTGTTCGGTGGCAAAGACGGTGGCCGCAAAGGCAACGGCGGCGGTGCCCCCAGTGGTGGAGGGTTCAACCCTGACCCCAAAGCGGCCGGCATCGGTGCCGGGTTGGTGGCTGCGGTGGCCCTTCTGTTCTGGCTCAGCACCGGTTTCTTCATCGTGCAGGAAGGTCAGCAGGGCGTGATCACGCAGTTTGGCCGTTACCACTCGACGGTGGGCGCCGGTTTCAACTGGCGCATGCCATATCCAGTGCAGCGCCATGAACTGGTTTTTGTCACCCAGATCCGCTCGGTGGACGTGGGACGCGACAGCATCGTGCGAGCCACCGGTCTGCGTGAGTCGGCCATGCTCACAGAAGACGAGAACATTGTCGAAATCAAGTTCGCAGTGCAGTACCGCCTGAGCGACGCGCGGGCGTTCTTGTTTGAAAGCCGCGACCCTGATGCGTCTGTGATCAAGGCGGCCGAAACCGCCGTGCGCGAAGTGGTTGGCAAAATGAAGATGGATTCCGCACTTGCCGAGGAGCGGGACCAGATTGCGCCCCGTGTGCGTCAGTTGATGCAAAACATTCTGGACCGCTACAAGGTCGGTATTGAAGTTGTTGGCGTGAACATGCAGCAGGGTGGCGTTCGCCCCCCTGAGCAGGTGCAGGCGGCGTTTGACGATGTGCTCAAAGCCGGACAGGAGCGTGAGCGTGTCAAGAACGAAGCCCAAGCCTATGCCAACGATGTGATTCCCCGCGCTGAGGGTGCTGCGTCGCGTTTGCGTGAAGAGGCAGAAGGTTACAAGGAACGCATCGTCGCTCAGGCCAAGGGTGATGCGGAGCGTTTCAAATCGGTGTTGACCGAGTACCAGAAAGCCCCTCAGGTCACCCGCGAGCGCATGTATGTCGATGCCATGCAGCAGATGTACAGCAACGTGACCAAGGTCATGGTGGACAGCAAACAGGGCAACAACCTGCTGTACCTGCCACTGGACAAACTCATGCAAATGTCGGCGTCCAGTGGTCCGGCTGCAGCCACATTGGCAGCGCCTGCCGCCAATGCACCCGCGTCATCTCCCGCAACGGCTGCCAGCAGCCGCACGAGAGAAGCAGAGCGGTCGCGTGACCGCGACGTCCGCTGACCTGCCCGACCACAATTGAAAGACCACATAACATGAACCGCTTGGGTTTTATTGGCGCATCTTTGGTTTTGGTGCTGGCCATTTTGGGTTCTACCCTGTTCGTGGTGGACCAGCGCCAATTTGGCGTTGTTTACCAACTGGGGCAGATCAAGAACGTCATCACTGAACCGGGGCTCAACTTCAAGTTGCCGCCGCCCTTCCAGAACGTTTCCTACATTGACAAACGTCTGCTCACGCTGGACAGCACCGATTCAGAGCCGATGCTGACGGCCGAGAAGCAGCGCGTGGTCATCGACTGGTACGTGCGCTGGCGCGTCTCCGAGCCATCTGCCTACATCCGGAATGTGGGCCTGGACGAGCGGGCGGGCGCATTGCAGCTGACTCGCGTGGTGCGCAACGCGTTCCAGCAGGAAGTCAACAAACTGACCGTGAACCAGTTGCTGTCAGCCAAGCGCGACGACTTGATGAACGATGTGCGCAACCAGGTCTTGGGTGCTGTGAAAAGCGCTGAAAAGCCCTGGGGCATGGATGTGGTGGACGTGCGCATCAACCGAATCGACTACGCTGAAACCATCACTGAGTCCGTGTACCGCCGCATGGAAGCCGAGCGCGCGCAGGTGGCCAACCAGCTCCGTTCCACTGGTGCAGCCGACGGCGAAGAAATCAGGGCAGCTGCAGACCGTCAGCGGGAAGTGACCCTGGCCAATGCCTACCGCGAAGCCCAAAAGGTAAAGGGTAATGGTGACGCCGAGGCCGCACGGGTGTACGCCGAAGCGTTTGGCAAAGACCCGGCGTTTGCCCAGTTCTACCGCAGCCTTGAGGCGTACAAAAGCAGCTTCGCCAACAAGTCTGACGTGATGGTGGTTGACCCATCGTCTGATTTCTTCAAGGCCATGCGCAGCAGTGCTGTGGGCGGGGCGAGCGGCAAGTAAATTTCGCTCCAGCCCCGATGGCAGATTCCCTGTGGATTGCATTGGCCCTCGTGTTGGTTCTCGAGGGCCTTTTTCCATTGGTGTCTCCGTCGGCGTGGCGCAAAACTTTCACGCAACTTCTGGGGCTCAATGACGGGCAAATACGGTTTTGTGGCCTGGCCGCAGTCGTGGTCGGGTTGACGTGTCTGCTGGTCCTGGCTTGATCGCTGCGACCGTCAGGCAGGGGTCGGCGGTGCCGGTAAAATGCACGTTTTAACAGCGCACCCCACTCCCATGTCTGCCTGGGTTCTCCCGGATCAAATCGCCGACGTTCTGCCCTCAGAGGCCCGGCACATTGAAGAACTCCGCCGTGATTTGCTCGATACAGCCCGCCGCTATGGGTACGAGCTGGTCATGCCCCCCCTGTTGGAGCACCTCGAATCATTGCTAACAGGTACCGGTGAAGCGCTGGACCTGCAAACCTTCAAGCTGGTTGACCAACTGTCCGGGCGCACGCTCGGACTTCGCGCTGACACCACGCCTCAGGTCGCACGGATCGATGCCCATTTGCTCAACCGCCAGGGCGTCACCCGCCTGTGCTACTGCGGACCGGTGCTTCACACCCGTGCTGCACGCGCGCACGCCACCCGGGAGCCATTGCAGTTCGGTGCCGAGATTTACGGACACGCCGGTCTGGAGGCCGATCTCGAAATCATCGAACTCGCTCGCAGCCACCTTCATGGGGCTGGAGTGGACCGCATCACGCTCGACATGTCAGATGTGCGGGTGGTGGACGCCTTGCTGCAAGGACAGCCCCTGAATGCCGCCATGCTGGCGCGCATTCATGCCGCGCTGGCTGCCAAAGATGGCGCTGAGCTGGCCAGTCTGTCCAAAGGCTTGCCGGCCGACGTGGCCCAAGGCCTGAAGCTGCTGCCCCAACTGTATGGCGACGTACAGGTGCTGTCTGAGGCCGAAAAATGCCTCCCACGCTCGCCCCTGCTTGATTCTTCGCTGCAAAATTTACGTTGGCTGTCACAGCGCCTTGAGGGCCTGACCACCACATTCGATCTGGCCGATCTCCGCGGCTACGCCTATTACACAGGCATGCGTTTTTCACTGCTTGGCGGTGACGACGTGAACCAGTCCGTTCAAGAACTGGTGCGCGGCGGCCGCTACGACGAAGTGGGTGCGGTGTTTGGCCGCAAACGCCCGGCCGTGGGCTTCAGCCTGGACCTGAAAGCACTGGTGCAAGCGGTAGAGCCTCGCCCTCTGCGGCCCGCCATTCTGGCTCCCTGGGGCGAACAGCCCGGTTTGCGCCACGCCATTGCGTACCTGCGTGCGCGTGGTGAAACCGTGGTGTGTGTGCTGCCAGGGCACGAGCACGAAGTGAATGAATTCCACTGCGACCGACACCTGACGGAGCAAGACGGCCAGTGGACGGTTGAATCGATTTCCAACACCTGAACAACATGATGAACAAATCTTCAGCGCCGGTGGCCGGACGCAACGTGGTCGTGGTCGGCACCCAGTGGGGCGACGAGGGCAAAGGCAAACTGGTCGACTGGCTGACCGAAACCGCTACAGGTGTGGTGCGTTTTCAGGGTGGTCACAACGCAGGCCACACGCTGGTCATCAACGGCGTGAAAACCGCCTTGCATCTGATTCCCAGCGGCATCATGCGCCCAGGGGTCAAGTGCTACATCGGCAACGGTGTTGTGTTGTCCGTGTCCAAGTTGTTCGAGGAGATTGAGGGTCTTGAAAAAGCCGGCGTCGAGCTGCGCTCCCGCCTGCGCGTGAGCGAAGGCTGCCCGCTCATCCTGCCGTTCCACGCGGCCATCGACATCGCCCGCGAAGCCGCCAAAGAGAAGGCAGGCACTGCCAAAATCGGCACCACCGGCCGTGGCATTGGCCCCGCTTACGAAGACAAAATTGCCCGCCGTGCCCTGCGAGTGCAAGACCTGAAATATCCCGATCGTTTTGCCACCAAGCTGCGCGAATTGCTGGATCTTCACAACCACGTGCTGACCACTTACCTGGGCTCCCGAGACATGGCGTGGGATGCCAAACTGGCCAGCTACATGGTTGATGGACAGATCCAGTTCGAGGCCGTCTACACCGAAGCCATGGCGCAGGCCGAGCTGCTCAAGCCCATGATTGCCGACGTGTCGCGTGAACTCAACGCCGCCCACGCTGCAGGCGCCAACCTGTTGTTCGAAGGCGCACAAGGCACGCTGCTCGACATCGACCACGGCACCTATCCGTTCGTTACGTCCAGCAACTGCGTTGCGGGCAACGCCGCCGCAGGCGCCGGCGTCGGCCCCGGACTGCTGCACTACGTGTTGGGCATCACCAAAGCGTATTGCACGCGCGTGGGGGGTGGCCCGTTTCCCACCGAGCTGGATTGGGAAGCAGAAGGCACGCCAGGCTGGCACATGAGCACGGTGGGGGCCGAGCGTGGCACCACCACCGGCCGCGCGCGCCGCTGTGGTTGGTTCGATGCAGCGCTGCTCAAGCGCAGTGCCCAGGTAAACGGCCTGAGTGGCCTGTGCATCACCAAGCTCGACGTGCTCGATGGCCTCACCGAACTCAAGCTGTGCACCGGCTACCAGCTCGATGGCGAAACCATCGACATCTTGCCCATGGGTGCCGACGACATTTCACGCTGTGTGCCCATATACGAAACGCTGCCCGGCTGGACCGACAGCACAGTGGGCGTGACGGACTTTTCCAAGCTGCCCACCGCTGCGCAGCAGTACCTCAAACGCATTGAAGAAACCACTGGCGTGCCCATTCACATGGTGTCCACCAGCCCCGACCGTGACCACACCATCATGGTGCGGCACCCCTACCACGCTTGATCCGGAAAAGATGAATTAAAAGTGCCTTTGGCGCTTGTTCCATTTATATTGTTGGCTATTTAATCAGGAGCAAATCCATGTTGACAGAAGACGGCAAACACCTGTACGTGTCTTACGACGAGTACCACAACCTGATTGAAAAACTGGCGCTGAAAGTGCACCAGTCGGGTTGGGAGTTCGACACGATCCTGTGCCTGGCCCGGGGCGGCATGCGCCCTGGTGACATCCTCAGCCGCATTTTTGACAAGCCCCTGGCCATCATGTCCACCAGCTCATACCGCGCCGATGCCGGCACGGTGCAGGGCCGCCTGGACATTGCGCGCTTCATCACCACACCCAAAGGTGAAATCGCCGGCAAAGTCCTGTTGGTCGACGACCTGGCCGACACCGGCCACACCCTGAAGGCCGTGATTGACACGCTGAAAAACCATTACGAGCCCATCACCGAGCTGCGCAGCGCCGTCATCTGGACCAAAGGCGTGTCCACCTTCACGCCCGACTATTCGGTGGACTTCCTCCCTACCAACCCTTGGATCCATCAGCCCTTCGAAGGCTACGACAGCCTGCGCCCCGCAGCCTTGCTGGATAAGTGGAAACTCTGATTGGCTGAGCACGTCAAAAACCCGGCCATGTCCGACGACCTGTCCACGCGGCTCATTCACCACCCTTACGTGCCACCGCAGGGGTTCGAGGCCGTGCCCCCGGGCGTGTTCAAGGCGTCCACGGTGTTCTTTGGCAATGTGGACGAACTGCGCCACCGCGAGTGGCGTCACAAAACCGGCTACACCTACGGTCTGCACGGCACGCCCACCACTTTCACTCTGGAAGAACGCATTGCCACGCTGGAAGGCGGCTGTCACTGTGTGCTGGTGCCCAGCGGCCTGGCCGCAGTGGGTTTGGTGGACATGGCCTTTTTGCGCCAGGGCGACGAACTTCTGATTCCTGACAACGCTTATGGCCCCAACAAATCGTTGGCCGAAGGCGAGTTGAAGGGCTGGGGCATCACCACCCGCTACTACGACCCCATGAACCCAGCCAGCCTGGCCGCACTCATCACACCCGCTACGCGATTGGTGTGGCTCGAAGCACCGGGCTCCATCACGCTGGAGTTCCCTGACATTCCCGCCCTGGTGGAAGTGGTGCGGGCTGCCAACGCCCAGCGACTGCAAGCGGCATTGGCAGGGGAGGGCGCACGCCCCATCCTCACCGCGTTGGACAACACGTGGGGTGCTGGCATTGCATTCAATGCCTTCGACCTGGGCGTTGACATGTCCATGCAGGCCCTCACCAAATACCCCAGCGGCGGGGCCGACGTGCTGATGGGCTCGGTGGTGACACGCGACGAAACCCTGCACCAGACCCTGCTCATGACCCACATGCGGGTGGGCCATGGCGTGGCTGGGAACGATGCCGAGCTGGTGTTGCGCGGGCTGCCCAGCATCGCTCTGCGCTACGCTGCTCAAGACCAGGCCACCCGACAGTTGGCCCAATGGATGTTGACCTGCCCCCAGGTGGCCACGGTGCTGCACCCTGCGTTGCCCGGCTCGCCGGGTCATGAACATTGGAAGCGGGACGCCACGGGAGCCGCTTGTCTGTTCAGTGCCGTGTTCAAACCACAATACACCCAGGCACAGGTGGATGCGTTCTGCGACCGCCTGCGCCTGTTCAAGCTTGGCTGGAGCTGGGCAGGCCCCATCAGCCTGTGTGCCCCCTATGATGTGGCTTCCATCCGCAAACAGCCTTGGCCACACGCCGGGGGTCTCGTGCGGTTTGCGGTCGGGCTGGAAGCCGTGGCCGACCTTCAGGCCGACATCACTCAAGCCCTCGGTGCTCTTGCACCCCATTAAATTTTTCACAACCCTCACGAAAGCAGCACTTGGCCACTCCCAACTACGGATACGAAAAACGTCAAAAAGAACTGGCCAAAAAGCGCAAGAAGGAAGACAAACTCAAAGCCAAAGCCGAGCGGCGCACAGACGGGCCGGGGGAGGCTCCCAGCATGGACGACGGTGATTCGGCTGCCACCCCGTCAAACACCGATGTGGACGGCAACGTCACAACGCCAGCCAACTGATCGTCCACTCCCGGAAAAACAGGCGGCTTTACCGCCGTCGGCGACACGCTTCAATCGCCCTCAGCATTGAGAATCTCGCGGGCCAGCGCATCCAATGTGTGGGCGGCCCCGTCGGGCGGGCTCCACACCCGGGCCTGCGCGTAGGCAGCGAAATTCCGACGCATGGATTCTTCATACTTCGGGTCGTAGTGTTGGTCCAGCAGGGCCTGCACCACGCCCGGCGTGTCCCCTGCGCGGGCTTGGGCCTGCCACGCCGCCACAGTGCCTTTGCCCCGCAACTCGGTCAACAGGTCCAGTCGCTGGCAGAAGTACTCGGTGTCCTGGCTGAACTGTGCATAGTCTTCCATGAGCAGCAGCACACGGGCGCTGGTACTCAGTTCCACAGTCAGGCATGGACTGGCGCGCATGCGGGTCATCAGCGCATCGTCCACCGTGACGTTGCCCACGCGTTTGCTCTCGGCTTCCACGTAAACAGGCCGACCAGGGTCAAATGCTCGCAAAGCAGCCCATACGCGGCTGTCGAACATCCGTTGGGTGGGCTGAGGCTGACCGGGTAGCAGCCCGAGCACCGAGCTGCGGTGTTCTGCGAGGGCCTCCAGATCCAGCACCTGTGCCCCAGCCCGGGCCAGGGCATGCAATAACCGCGTTTTGCCCACACCGGTCGGGCCGCACAGCACACGGAATTGCAACGCCTGCGCCAACGGTGGAATTGCTGCCAGCACAGCATGGCGGTAGGCTTTGTAGCCGCCTTCCAACAACGTGACATGAAAGCCGATGGCGCTGAATATGGTCGCCATGGCGCCGCTGCGGTTGCCTCCACGCCAGCAATACACCAGTGGCTTCCAGCTTTTGGGTTTGTCCAGCAGTTCCCGTTCGATGTGATCTGCGACGTTGCGGGCCACCATGGCTGCCCCGCGCTTTTTGGCCTCGAACGGGTTGACTTGCTTGTACATCGTGCCCACGGTGATCCGCTGTTCGTTGTACAGGCTGGGCCAGTTGACCGCGCCTGGCAAGTGATCTTCGGCGTGTTCTGCAGGCGTGCGTGCGTCGATGATGGTGTCGAATTGCGCCAGATCGGCCAGCACGTCAGCAGCAGGCAGTGTCTTGAGACTCATGTGATCATTTCAATTGCGGGCGAAGCACCGGCCAGACGTTGTCCAACATCAGGGGGTGCGCTTGCTCGTTGGGGTGAATTCGGTCAGCCTGGAACCATTTGGCAGCATCCGGCACATCGGCCACTCCTGCCAGAAAAAACGGCACCAACGCTGCCTTGTGTGCTTTGGCAACCCGCGCAAACAACTGGCTGAAGTCCCGGCCGTAGCTGGAACCGTAGTTGGGAGGCACCTGCATGCCCACCAAGGTCACACGGGCCTTCGCCTGTGTTGCCGCAACCGTCATGGCAGTGAGGTTTGCCTCGGTCATGTTCAACGCCAGTCCACGCAGAGCATCGTTACCGCCAAGCTCGATCACCACATGGCTGGGCCGGTGCTTGGCCAGCAAGGCGGGCAAGCGAGAGCGGCCACCCGATGTGGTGTCTCCGCTGATGCTGGCGTTCACCACCTGGAAAGGCAGTTTCTGGCTCAGCAGGCGGGCTTCGAGCAGCGCCACCCACCCGCTGCCGCGCTTCAATCCGTATTCGGCGCTGAGCGAGTCGCCTACCACCAGAATGGTGTTGACGTCCTTGGCATGGGAAGAATCAAAGCCCCAGCCGAACACAGCTGCGGCCATCAGGCTACAGTGTGCCAACACGTGGCGACGGGCCACATTCACGGAGCAGATCTTGCGCATGACGGATTCTTTGGTTGATGCATCGGGTGGGGGTGTTGCTGTCACGGAGCGGCCTGTGGTGGAAGTCGTCGGCATCGGTAAAAACGTGACCGATTCCACTGGCACCCTGACCATTTTGCGCGATATTGATTTTTCCCTGTCGCGGGGGCAAACCGCTGCGATTGTGGGGGCATCGGGGTCCGGAAAAAGCACGCTCCTGTCCATCATTGCCGGCCTCGACACACCCACGCAAGGCACCGTCCGACTGGATGGTCAAGATCTGTTCGCCCTGACAGAAGACCAGCGGGCGTCCTTGCGTGCCGAAAAGGTGGGCTTTGTGTTTCAGAGTTTCCAGCTCATGGGCAATCTCACAGCGTTGGAAAACGTCATGCTGCCCCTGGAACTCGCTGGTCGACGTGATGCCCGTGCAACCGCTACAGACATGCTTGAGCGAGTGGGTCTGGGTGCAAGGCTCGGGCACTACCCCCGCGTGTTGTCCGGGGGAGAGCAGCAGCGTGTTGCGCTCGCCCGTGCCTTCGTGGTTAAACCCGCCGTCTTGCTCGCGGACGAGCCAACGGGAAGCCTGGACTTCGCCACTGGAGCCAACATCATGGCCCTGATGTTCGAGTTGAACCGCGAGCAGGGCACCACACTTGTGCTCGTCACCCATGACCGGGCGCTGGCACAGCAGTGTGAACGCACCCTCACAATCGAGGCAGGTCGTTTGGTTTAATAGGGGCATGTCATCCCCCAAAGTCCTTTTCGGCTTTCACGCCGTTGGCGTTCGCCTGAAAACGGCGCCGCAATCGATCATCGAGGTTTACTTCGAAACCACCCGGCGCGATGCGCGCATGCGCCAGTTCCTGGATAAAGCCAACGAAGCCGGAGTCCGGCTCATTGAGGCTGACGGCCTGCGCCTGTCCAAGCTGGCCGGCAGTCACGGCCATCAAGGAGTGGCTGCACGGGTAGACCCGGTTCCCCAGGTGCGTTCGCTGGATGAATTGCTGGAGCAACTGGAAGCCGACGGAGCAGAAGCCCCGCTGCTACTGGTGCTTGACGGCATCACCGACCCGCACAACCTCGGTGCCTGTCTGCGAGTGGCCGATGGGGCAGGGGCACACGCGGTGATCGCCCCCAAAGACCATGCGGCAGGCATCAACGCCACAGTGGCCAAAGTGGCCAGCGGAGCTGCCGAGACGATGCCCTATTTCATGGTGACCAACCTGGCGCGCACATTGGGCGAACTGAAAGAACGCAACATCTGGATCACAGGTACCAGCGACGATGCCCCCAAGACCCTTTACGAAGTCGACTTGAAAGGACCCAGCGCCCTGGTGTTGGGCGCAGAAGGGGCCGGCATGCGCCAGTTGACGCGCAAGACTTGCGACCAATTGGTGAGCATTCCGATGAAAGGCGCGGTCGAGAGCCTCAACGTATCGGTGGCCAGCGGTGTCTGCCTGTACGAGGCGCTGCGCCAACGCAGTGCCTGAATCGGGTATCTGATCAGACCCAGCCCAGTGCACCGGCCAACGCACCGGCTCCCAGCAACCACAACATGTGGATCCGGGTGCGCCACACCACCAACGCACTGACCCCCGTCAAGAGCCAGAGTGGCCAGTCACGGTTAGGTTGATTGTGGGCGGCTGTGAGCAGCCAGCCTGTGGCAATCAGCAAGGCAATGACGATGGGGCCCATGCCCGCCTTGAAGGCCCGCACGGAGCGCAATTCCCGGTTGCGGTGCGCCCAACGGGTGGCGGTGTACGTGAGGATAGACGATGGCAGCATGATGCCCGCCATGGTCGCCAGCATTCCCAGCATGGCCAGAGATGTTGCCGACGCACCCGCACCCAGGCCGCCACCTGCGTTCAGCCCCACGTTCCACCCCATGAGCGCCACAAACAGCACATTGGGGCCGGGAGCGGCTTGTGCCAACGCAATGCTCGAAGTGAACTGCGGGTCGGTCAGCCATTGCTGCTCTCCCACCAGATAGCGGTGCATGTCAGGGGCTGTCGTGATGGCGCCACCCACCCCCAGCAAAGACAAAGCGGCGAAGTGGGTGAACAGATCCAGCCAGTCTGACGGCGTCAACTGCGGGCTCATGTTGTGTCGCTTGGCGGTGAGGCCAGCCGCATCCATGCCCATCCACAGGCCGCGCCACCCACCCCAAGCAACACCCAGGCCAAAGGCCAGCGCAACACCGCGACAGACAGAAAGGTGAGGGCGGCCAAGCCCGTGCAGGCCGCCATGCCCATGACATTGTTGACCAGCGCACCCATCAGTTTGAGGCCGGTGGCTGTGATCAGTCCGGCGGCAACTGCGCCCATGCCCCGCAATGCACCTTGGGCGACCGGAGTGTCAGCCACCCCGCTGAAGAGCACCGCGATGACAAGCACCACGACCAGTGGGGCAGCCAACATGCCGCCGAGGGCGGCCAGAGCTCCGGGCAGACCAAAGTAGCGCCCACCGATCATCAATGACAGGTTGACCACATTCGGACCCGGCATGATTTGGGCAACCGCCCAATCTTCGACGAATTGATCGCGTGTCATCCAGCGTTTTTTTTCGACGAGCTCGCTTTGCACAACTGCCAGCACGCCACCAAAACCCTGGAGTGCGAGCCAGGTGAAAGACCAGAACAGGTCGGCTCTGTCAGCCGGTCTGTTCAAGGGGAGGGCAGTCGCGGTGTTCACGTGTGCGCTGTCTCAAACCGTCATGCCACCGGAAACTTCCAATACGGCGCCATTCACGTAGCTTGCTTCGTCACTGGCCAAGAATGCGTACACGTTGGCGATTTCTGTTGCCGTTCCCATGCGCTTGAGGGGAACGCGCTGTGCCATTTCGGCGATCACTTTCTCTGGCATGGTGTCCAAGATGGGGGTAGCAATGAATCCGGGGGCCACGGCATTCACGCGTATGCCTTTGGGTCCCAATTCCCGGCTCCAGGTTTTGGTGAAACCGATCACGCCAAATTTGGTGGCAGCGTAATTGGTCTGACCAAAATTGCCGTAAATGCCCACCACTGAACTTGCGTTGAGGATGGCACCGCTGCCTTGCGCCACCATGTGATCAGCCACAGCCTGTGTGCAGTGAAACACCCCCCGCAGGTTCACGTCGATCACCCGGTCGAACTGCTCCAGCGTCATTTTCTGCAAGCGGGCGTCCTGCGTGATGCCTGCGTTGTTCACCAAGACGTCGATACGGCCAAACTGGTGCATCACCTGTGCAACTACGGCATCGACCATGTCTCGTTGCGTCACATCGAGCACGAATCCCACCGCCTGTGCACCCATTGCCTGACACTGAGCCACGGCTGCGTCCACCGCTGCCTGCTTGATGTCGCACACCACCACAATGGCGCCTTCTTCAGCAAACTTGATGGCGGTTGCCAGGCCGATGCCTTGGGCTGACCCGGTGATGATGGACACTTTCTTGTTCAGGCGTTTCATGTGTTGTGTGCGGTGTGAGGGATAAACCCCATTTTGCCTTCTGGCGTGTCTGAATCGATTTCGAAGCTGACACGTGCGCGCTATTGTAAAGTTGTACGATGTATATTATGTTAAGTAATGTGTACAAGGACACATTCATCTGTGCCCTTGTTTCGTCAGGTCGCCCGCTTCCTCTTGGCTGAGACCGGTGCATTGCTTCGGCGCGGAACCGAGGTATGTGCGCTGGGCCTGGGAGGCAACGCAGCCGGCAACTCTGTCAGCAGTGCTTCAAACCTGTTGAGAAGCTTCTTAGACTCGTCTGCCATTTCGTCCAATGGGCCCACGACATAGTGCACCACGTCCAGTGCCCGTTCACGAAGCTCAGCGCTGGGCAGCAACCGTGGCAAGCATTCAATGGATTTCTCGCGCTCAAACTCAACGATGATGGACTGCTGGCGAATGATGGCAGCTCGTTGCTCAGGATCGAGTGACGCGAACGGCTCTTCCTGCGTCAGCACCTGCGCCGAGCGCTCCAGGCGGTCACGCCGCACCGAGCCACGTGAATCAGCCATCAAGATCAGCATGCGGATCACCGCAGCTTCCAGCCCACCTTGCCCACATCCCAGCAACAGTGCTTGCACCTCTGGCAGGTAACGCAATTCTTCCGGGTCTTTTTGCGTGCGGTTGTGTGCGTGGGTGGCTCCCACCCATTGCATGAATGGGTTGCCGTACAGGGAGATGAACGCCAGTTCGTACACGGCATCACGCGTGTCGCGGTACATGTCCAGCCCGTGTGACACCGTGGCTGCCAACAGCTTTTCCGCCGCCAGGAATGTGTTGTTGGCGTCCACTTTCTGCCGGTGCTGGCGCGCGTTGTCAGCAGCAGCCTTCACCATCGGCATAACCGGGTTGTTTTGGTCCGCCAGGGCGCGTCGGCTGGCCCGCGAAGGGTGTGCGGCTTCCATGGTTTGCGCCAGCTGTGGCGTGACCATGGCTTGCACCGCTGGGCGAAGCAGCGTTTCGTAGGTGTGTACGCCCATCTCCGACAGACGAGCCACGGCTGCAAAGTCGCGCTCATCGGTGCGGTCGGGGCTGACCACGGCCAGCACATCGGCCATGGTGCGCGACTGAAAACTCACCACAAAGTGCTCGTCACCGCCTTCAGTGTCGTGAATGTCTTCAATCACCATTTCGTACAGGCCGGGCGCCAATGACTCGATGGTTTTCAACGTGGAGGCCATTTCGGCGTGTTCTTTTTTGGCCACCGACGACGACACGAAGATGCCAAGGTGCCCAACCTTTTCATGCACCATGTAAATGATGCGGTTGCCCCGCACCACAATTTCACGCTCGTCTGCGTAGGTGTCCACAATCCAGTTCAGCGCTTGCTGCGGGGGCGTGATGTTGTCGCCGTGGCTGGCAAACACAATGATGGGTGAACGGATGGCTTTCAGGTTGATGGGACGCCCGTGCTCCAGCGCCGCTTCTCCCCTGCCCAGCTTGTTGCCCACAAACAATTGCTCAACAATCCAGCGGATTTCGGCCTCGTTCGTGAAGTGGAACCCGCCCCACCAGCGCTCGAACTCCAGAAACGATGCGCGGGTTTCCGGGCTGTCGATGTTGGCAAACAGGTCGTAATACTTGCCAAAAAAGTTGCGCCCAGGGTTCAGCATTTCAAAGTTGCTGACCAGGTGTGCCCCGTCAAACTGGCCGTGGCCCAGGTCTGAGATGAGCAGCGCGGGCATGGCTCCGCCCAGCAATCCGCCGTTGTAGCGCATGGTGCTGTCGCCAGCATGCCCTGACCAGTAAGCCATTGGTGCACCGTTGATAACCAAGGGACCGGTGATGTCGGGGTTGGCCGCAGCCAGCAACATGGTGGCCCAGCCCCCTTGGCAGTTGCCCACAACGATGGGGGCCGGTGCCACAGGGTGGCGGCGCACGATTTCGCGCACAAACTGGGCCTCGGCGCGCATCACGTCTGCCAGGGTCTGTCCCTCGACCGGGCGCTGGCGAAACACCACAAAATAAACCGGATGCCCCGCCCGGAGGGCCACGCCCACCTGGCTGTCTTCCTTGAAGCCGCCGATGCCCGCACCGTGCCCGGCCCGGGGGTCAATGATCATGTAAGGCCGCTTCCAGACGTGCACCTCAATGCCGTTTGGCGGCAGGATGTGCAACAACTGGTAGTTGGTGGGGCGGGCAAGGGTGGCACCGTCCATCACCATTTCGTGGTCGTATATCAGCACGGGTGGCGTACCAGCGGCTTCGTGGGCCAGGTCGTTGTTGCCGCGCTCCCGCAGGGTGTCCATGGTCAGGGCGGCGCGCTGCAGTGCATCGGTCCAGTAGGCCTGTGCACTGGCCAGCAAAGTGCCTTGGGTCAGTTCCTGTTGAAAGCCTTCTGCCACTTGCTGGCTTTGGGTGCCGAGCGTTTCTACAAACTCGGTCTGGGCTTTCTGCATGCGCTGGTTGTGATGCGCGGTGCTTTCACTCAGGCGTTTTGCCTGGGTTTGCAGCACTTCGGTTTCGTTGGTCACGCGCTCGCCAAGGTGGCTGACACTGAAAAGTGGTTTGGGAGACAGCATGGTGGTTCCTTAACCCATGATGTGGGCACCGGCATCCACATGGATGACGTTGCCCGTGATGTTGCGTGCGGGGTCACACGCCAGAAAAGCGGCCAGCGCGCCGACGTCATCGATGGTGGCCAGGCGGTGCATGGGTGCCTGCTGGACGGCGTGGTCGAGCAACTGGTCGAATTTGGCAATGCCACTGGCCGCACGCGTGGCCATCGGCCCGGGCGACAGGGCATTGACCGAGATGTTGCCGGGGCCCAGTTCAGCGGCCAGTTGGCGCACAGTGGCTTCCAGTGCAGCTTTCACAGGACCCATGAGGTTGTAGCTGGAAATGACCTTTTCAGCGCCGTAGTAACTCATGGCCATCAGCGCACCACCCTGCCCCATCAATGGCTCGGCCAGGTGGGCCAGACGCACGAAGGAATGCACCGAAATATCCATGGCCGCAGCAAAGCCGTCGGGCGAGCTGTCAACCACCCTGCCCTGCAAGTCTGTGCGGGGTGCAAAGGCAATGGAGTGCACCAACACATCCAGCTGTCCCCAGTGTTGGCGGATCTGCTCAAACACCGCTGCATCCTGGCCTGGCACCGACACGTCCAGTGGCAGGATGAGCGGAGAATTCAATTGCTCTGCCAGGGGGCGAACGTGTGGTTCGGCTTTGGCATTGAGGTAAGTGACAGCGACTTCCGCCCCTGCGCTGCGCAGAGCTTGGGCCACGCCCCAGGCAATGGATTGATCGTTGGCAATGCCCACCACCAATGCTTTTTTTCCGGACAAACTGAACATGTGATTACGCCTTTGTGAACTTTGAACCAAGGGGTTCGGATGTTGCACTGCAGCACCCTGCCCTCAAGTTTCATATTGTCTGTGCGCTCGGTGTCGTGCAGATGACGGCGAGTTGACGCAGATCAGTGAAGCGGTTTCCAGTACGCATAGCCCCAGCCGGTGGAAAAGCCTGCGCGCCTGTACAAATCGATCGCGTTTGTGTTGGCTGCTCCTACTTGCAAAAACACCCGGTCGATGCCACGTTGGGTTGCCAGGCCCGACATGCTTTTCAGAATGGCGGTGGCCAGACCTTGTCCCCGGTGGCTCTTGGCCGTTCTCATGCCATGAATGCCCAGCCATCCCTGCCCGAAAGACGCGGTGCCACAGGCCACGGTTTGACCATCGACCCATGCACTCACGAACACCGTGCCATTGGCCCGCGACAAGTTTCGAACGCGGTTGGCACCGTCCACGGGGTCAAAGCCGGGGCCGAGAAACACCGCTTGCCAGCCCGGGGTGGGATGGTCCAGCGCCACGATGTCCGCGCCAATGGGCAAGCCGCCAGGTGGCAAAGGTGTGTGTGCGAGCGCAGCAATGCGGCCCAACATCACCCATGTCGGCTCCACACGGAGAAATGCCTGGGCTGCCAGCGCATGGTGCAAGTGAACAGCCGTGTCAGGCAGCCTGAACACTGGCAGCCTGCCACGCTCCCTGTAAACACCCATGATGTGCGCCAGCTGTGCGGTTTGCACCGCCTGTGCGTCAGCGGTTGTCGGGTGGCTCAGCGGCACGGCGCTGTGTGCCCGGCCAATGGTGCCGCCATCCATGGGGAGCAGCCAGCCGGGCAAATGCAGCACGGCATCCGGTGCCACCGCCTCCACCGTGGCCGCCTCCAGCGTTTCAATGTCGTTGGGGCTCATACCTAAAAACACAGCAAAGTATCTAACACCAGCAAGCGCTGGAAGCCAAAATTACTTGCAATTCAGTTGGCTGTGGCACCCGTTGCCTGGGCGGGCAAGCCCCAGCGGGCGGCGGCGGTATCGTCGCTGACGCGGGCGTCCACCCAACGGGCTCCTTCGGGGGTTTGTTCTTTTTTCCAGAACGGTGCGTGGCTCTTCAGGTAGTCCATCAGAAACTCGCAGGCTTGGTAGCTTTGGCCCCGGTGGGCCGAGGTGACCGCCACCAGCACGATCTGGTCGCAGGGTTGCAGCAAGCCCACGCGGTGTATGACGCGTGCGCCCAGAATGTCAAAGCGCCGGTGCGCCTCATCCACCATGGCCTCAATGGCTTTTTCGGTCATGCCGGGGTAGTGTTCCAGTTCCATGGTGCTGACCTGTGAGCCTTCGTTGCGGTCACGCACCGTGCCCACAAAGGCGCACACAGCACCTACACCGGGCTGACCGGCGCGCAGTTGGGCCACCTCGGTGCTGAGGTCAAAGTCTTGGGTCTGGATGGCGACGCGGGCTTGCATGGGCAGGGCTTTCGGGTCAGCCACCGGTGACGGGTGGGAAAAAAGCCACCTCGGCCCCTGCAGTCAGTGGGGCAGATTCATCGGCCATCACCTGGTTCAGCGCCAGGCGCACGGCACGGCTGCGGGCCAGTGCTTCAGCGTGCGCGCCGCCACGGGCCAACAGTTCGTCTCTCAACGCACCGAGCGTGGCGGCCTGGGTGTCGATGGCCTCAGATCCGCTGCCAATGGCTTCGCGGATGGAGGCGAAATACTTCACATTGACTTGCATGGCGGCGTTGTTCAGTTCAGCAGGTCGGCAAAGGCGATGTAGCGCACGGTGTCACCGTGGGCGACTGCATGCCCACCCGGGTTGTCCACCACGCCATCACCCCACACGGCGGAGGTGAGCACACCCGAGCTTTGGTTGGGAAACAGGTCAAGCCCGCCCTGTGCGTTGCGGCGCACGCGCAAAAACTCGCGGCGTTTGTCGGGCTTGGGCAGGCTGAAATGGGCTTGCAGGTGTTGCACCGGGCTGGCCACGTCGGTCACACCCTGAAGCCGCAGCAAAAAGGGGCGCACCAGCAGCACAAACGTCATGAAACTGGACACCGGGTTGCCCGGCAGGCCCATGAAGTGGGCAGCCCCCGCCGCGTGGTTCACTCGGCCATGGGCAAAGGGTTTGCCAGGTTTCATGCCGATTTGCCACAGGTCCAAACTGCCAAGCTGTTGCACAGCGGGCTTGATGTGGTCTTCTTCCCCCACCGACACGCCGCCGCTGGTCAATATCAGGTCGTGGTGCTGTGCAGCCTCTGCCAACGCAGCCAGCGTGGCTGGGCGGTTGTCGGGCACGATGCCCAGGTCAGACACCTCGCAGCCCAGGCGCTTGAGCAGGGCCTGCAGAAAGAAACGGTTGGAGTTGTATATGGCGCCGGGGGCCATGGCCTCGGGTGGCACGGTACCGGGCATCACCAGCTCGTCGCCGGTGGAAAACAGGGCCACACGGGGGCGGCGGCACACGCGCAATTCAGCCAGACCCAAGCTCGCGGCAAGACCCAGTTCAGCAGGCCCCAGACGCGTGCCAGGGCTCAGCACTTCGGTGCCACGGCTCACATCTTCACCGGCGCGGCGTATCCACGCACCGGTCGGCGGGCAGGCGGTGAAGCTGGCCTGCAGTTGCAAGCCTTCACCCGACACGGTCACGTCTTCCTGCATGACGATGGCATCTGCCCCGGCGGGCACGGGCGCGCCGGTGAAGATGCGGGCCACGGTGCCAGGCTGCAACTCGCTGCCGGATTGCCCCGCAGCAATGCGTTGGGACACGGGCAACGTGACCGGTTGATTGACCGATGCAGCCACCACATCGGCGCAGCGCACGGCATAGCCGTCCATGCTGGAGTTGTCTTGTGGCGGCACATGCAGTGCAGACACCAGGCTTTGCGCCAGCACGCGGCCATCGGCATCCACGGTGGGCACCAATTGGGTATCAGCCAACGGCTGCGCTTGGGCCAGCAACTGGGCCAGTGCGTCGTCCAGGACCATCAGGGGTTTGCGCGCAGGCGGGGCTGCGGCTGGGGCAACAGATGCGGTCATGGGTTCACAGCTCAAATTGGCTGGCGTCGTACACAAAACGTTCGCCCTGCCCCAGCAACCAGTCGGCCACGGCAGCGGCGTTGTTCAGGTCGAGCACGGGGCGTTGGGTGGGTTCGGGCAACAACACAGGGGAATCGGTGGCAATGGCCGCCACAAACGGGTCGGTGGTGTAGCGGGCTGGGCGGCCCAACTCTGCACGCCAGACTTCCAGCTTGGGCAAGTCGCAGTCTCGGTAGCCCTCCACCAGCACCCAGTCCACGCCGTCGTACAGCTCGGCAATCAGGTGGTGGACGGAAAGCGCCACGTCTTGCTCGAACTCACGCTGCAGCACCAGCCGCTGGGGAGATGCCGCCGCCACCTCGAAGGCACCCGCCTCGCGGTGGCGCCAGGTGTCCTTGCCGGGATGGTCCATTTCAAAGCGGTGGTGCGCGTGTTTGACCACCGACACGCGTTGGCCCCGGCTTTTCAGCGCCGGAATGAGCCGCTCCAAGAGCGTGGTTTTGCCCGCGCCCGAATAACCTGCCAGCACCACAACGCGCACGGAATACCTCAAAAATAAATAGCTACAAAACCAATACCATCAAGCGGTAGAGGCATATTTCAGTCACATTTTTCAACCATGAAGGCCTTGACCTGTGACGCATCGGCTGGCATCACGACCACCCGCTTGGGCAGGTCTTCAATGCCGTTGAACTTCGGTGGTCGGTCAGGCTGTTGGCCCAGTGCTTCGACGATGGTTTCGGCAAACTTGATGGGCAGTGCGGTTTCCAGCACCACCATGGGCACGCCGGATTGTTGGTGTTCGCGCGCCACCTTCACACCATCGGCGGTGTGGGTGTCGATCACCATGCCGTGCCGCTCGAACACGTCTTTGATGGTGGCCAGACGGTCTGAGTGGGTGCTCTTGCCACTGGCAAAGCCATAGTGGCTGGCAGCCTGTGCAAACAGCGGGTCAGCGCTCAGGTCAAAACGTCCGGCCTGTGCCAGTTGAGGCCCGAACAAATCTGCGGTGCGAGCGCTGTCGCGGCCCAGCAGGTCGAACACAAAACGCTCGAAGTTGCTGGCCTTGGAAATGTCCATCGACGGGCTGGACGTTTCATGTGTGTCGGCACTGCCGCGCACACGGTAGATTCCGGTGCGGAAAAACTCGTCGAGCACGTCGTTCTCGTTGGTGGCCACCACCAGTTGCGCAATGGGCAGGCCCATCATGCGGGCCACATGGCCGGCACAGACGTTGCCGAAGTTGCCACTGGGCACGGTGAACGACACCTTCTGGGCGTTGGTTTCAGTTGCCTGGATATAGCCGGCAAAGTAGTACACCACCTGGGCCAGCAAGCGCGCCCAGTTGATGGAGTTGACCGTGCCAATTTTGTATTGGCGTTTGAAGGCCAGGTCGTTGCTCACGGCCTTGACGATGTCCTGGCAATCGTCGAACACTCCTTCGATGGCGATGTTGAAGATGTTGTCATCCATCAGGCTGAACATCTGTGCCTGCTGAAACGGGCTCATGCGACCATGCGGGCTGGTCATGAACACGCGCACGCCCTTTTTGCCGCGCATGGCGTACTCGGCCGCGCTGCCGGTGTCACCGCTGGTGGCACCCAGAATGTTCAGGCTTTCGCCACGGCGGCCCAGTTCGTACTCGAACAGGTTGCCCAGCAATTGCATGGCCATGTCTTTGAAGGCCAGCGTGGGGCCGTTGGACAGGGCTTCCAGCCACAGGTCATCTTCCACGTGGCGCAGCGGCACGATTTCACCCGTGCCAAACACCTCGGCGGTGTAGGTCTTGGCGCACAGGGCGCGCAGGACAGCGGCGGGAATGTCGTCGATGTAGAGCGACAATATTTCAAACGCCAGCGCGGAATACCCTTGTCGGTGGTACACGTTGCGCCACGCGGTCAACGTGGCATCGCTCACCTGGGGATAGTGCTCCGGCAGGTACAGGCCGCCATCGGGCGCCAAGCCTTCCAACAGAATGTCGCAAAAGCGTTTGGGTGTGCGGTCGCCGCGCGTGCTGATGTATTGCATGACAGATTCCAGTGTGCCCAGGCTCAGGCCAATTCTTCTTTGCGGATGCGGGTGATGGGGGCCAGCACGGTGGGCAGAGCCTGCATTTTGGCAATGGCCTCGTTCATGGTGCCCTCTTTGGTGTCATGTGTGAGGATGATCACGTCGGTTTGGGTGCTGCCTTCACCGCCCACTTCGTCTGCCTCGCGCTGCAACACTGCGTCGATGCTGATGCCTGCTTCGGCCAGCAACCCAGTCACCTTGGCCAGTACGCCAGCCTGATCAGCCACGCGCAAACGCAGGTAGTAACTGGTGACCACCTCGCTCATGGGCAACACGGGCAAGTTGCTCATGGCACCGGGCTGGAAGGCCAGGTGGGGCACGCGGTTTTGCGGGTCGGCGGTGTGCAGGCGGGTGATGTCCACCAGATCGGCGATGACGGCGCTGGCGGTGGGCTCGCTGCCCGCGCCTTTGCCGTAGTACAGCGTGTTGCCCACGGCATCACCGTTGACCACCACGGCGTTCATGGCGCCTTCCACATTGGCAATCAGGCGCTTGGCGGGCACCAGGCTGGGGTGCACCCGCAATTCGATGCCGTTGGCCTGCCGCTTGGCAATGCCCAGCAGCTTGATGCGGTAGCCCAGTTGCTCGGCGTATTTGATGTCGGCTGCGCCCAGCTTGGTGATGCCTTCCACATAGGCCTTGTCGAACTGCACGGGAATGCCGAAAGCAATGGCGCTCATCAGCGTGGCCTTGTGCGCGGCGTCCACGCCTTCAATGTCGAAAGTGGGGTCGGCCTCGGCGTAGCCCATTCAGCACCACGTCAAAGTCCAGCCCCTTGTCGCGCATTTCGGACAGGATGAAGTTGGTGGTACCGTTGATGATCCCTGCCAGCCACTGGATGCGGTTGGCCGTCAGGCCTTCGCGCAGCGCCTTGATGATGGGAATGCCCCCCGCCACGGCGGCTTCAAACGCCACCATCACACCCTTTGCGCTGGCTGCCGCAAAAATTTCGGTGCCGTGCACGGCCAGCAGCGCCTTGTTGGCCGTCACCACGTGTTTGCCAGCAGCAATGGCTTCCAGCACCAGCGCCTTGGCAATGCCGTAGCCGCCAATCAGCTCGATGACGATGTCGATGTCTGGGTTGGCAATGATCTGGCGGGCATCGCTCACGACGGTCACGCCCTCGCCCACTGCGGCCTTGGCGCGCGCCACGTCGAGATCGGCCACCATGGTGATTTCGATGCCACGGCCAGCACGGCGCTGAATTTCTTCCTGGTTGCGTTTGAGCACGTTGAACGTGCCGCTGCCAACGGTACCGATGCCCAGCAGGCCGACTTGGATGGGTTTCATGCTTGTTTTCTCTATCAAATATGCCTCTGGCGCTTGATGGCCGGGCGGTTTCAGCTATACAAAATCAACGTTTCTTGCGGCCAATTTTGGTGACCGTGGCCACTTTGGGAGCGTGCGTTTGCTCTGCTGCCGCAGAGGACAGAGCCAGCCTGTCCGTGCCAAAGCGCTTGCGCGCGTGCTCCAGAAAACGTGCCACGCGGCCAATGGCCTCGCGCAAGTCGTCTTCGTGGGGCAAAAACACGATGCGAAAATGGTCGGGCGCTGGCCAGTTGAAGCCCGTGCCCTGCACCAGCATCACTCGCGTTTCCTGCAGCAGTTCCAGAAAGAACGCTTGATCGTCTTCAATGGGATAAATCGCAGGGTCCAGGCGCGGGAACATGTACAACGCCGCCACCGGGCGCACGCAACTCACGCCGGGAATGGCGGTGATGAGTTCATAGGCCAAGTCGCGCTGGCGACGCAGACGACCGCCCTCGCCCACCAGCTCGTTGATGCTCTGGTAGCCACCCAACGCCGTCTGGATGGCGTACTGGCCCGGCACGTTGGAGCACAGGCGCATGTTGGAGAGCATGTTCAGGCCCTCGATGTAGTCTTTGGCGGGTTTTTTGTCGCCCGACACCACCATCCAGCCTGCTCGGTAGCCGCACGACCGGTAGCTCTTGGACAGCGAGTTGAAGGTCAGCGTGAGCACGTCTTCACTCAAGCTGCCGATGGCCGTGTGCTCGACATCGTCATACAGCACCTTGTCGTACACCTCGTCAGCAAATATCACCAGGCCATGCTCGCGGGCAATGTCCACAATGGCTTGCAGCAGTTCGTCCGAATACAGCGCGCCTGTCGGGTTGTTGGGGTTGATGACCACAATGCCCTTGGTGCGTGGCGTGATCTTGGCGCGGATGTCGTCCAGGTTGGGCGTCCAACCGTTGTCTTCGTCGCAGCGGTAGTGCACGGGTGTGCCTCCCGACAAGCTGGCAGCAGCCGTCCACAGCGGGTAGTCGGGCGACGGTAGCAGAACCTCGTCTCCTGTGTCGAGCAAGGCATTGGTGGCCATGACGATCAGTTCGCTCGCGCCGTTGCCCAGGTAAATGTCATCCAGCGTCACGCCTTTGATGCCCTGCTGCTGGGTGTAGTGCATGACGGCCTTGCGTGCAGCAAAAATGCCCTTGCTGTCGGAATAACCCGCCGAGTTGGGCAGGTTGCGGATCATGTCCTGCTGCACCTCTTCGGGGCTGTCATTGCCGATGTTGAGCTTGATGATCTTCTGGCCTTCGTCTTCCATCTGGCGCGCGCGGTCCATGATGGGGCCGCGGATGTCATAGCAGACGTTGGACAGCTTGGAAGACTTGGAAATGGTGCGTACGGTCATGGCCGGGCCATTGCTGGCGGAAATGGGTTGGGAGCAAGCCTGTGAGGCGAAGCCTACAATTTCACCATATTTCACGCCCCATATTGGGCGCACCACACCCTTCTCTCCACCTGAATCCATGAAACTCCACGCAGATCGCGCCGATGCACACACCATTCAGGCGTACGGTGACGGATGGATTTCAGTGAACGGGGAAAAAATTCGGCACAGCGTGGTCCTGTCCAGCATGGGTGCCCGCGAGCCCTGGCCGTGTACCAGTCTGGAGGATTTGCGCCCGGAGCACTTTGACCAATTGCTGGTTCATCAGCCGGAAGTGGTCATTTTTGGCAGCGGCCCCAAGCTGCGCTTTGTCCACCCCTCGCTGCACGCCAGCCTGATGGCGCAGCGGGTCGGTTTTGAAACCATGGACACCCTCGCGGCCTGCCGGACCTTCAACATATTGGCTCAAGAGGGCCGCCGGGTGGTGGTGGCTTTGCTGCTGGAGTCTCAATTAGGCTGACCGCCACAGCTGCTGTGCGGGTTTACCCGCTGCGGATCTGCCCTTGCGAACCCGGTGGAGGGTGCTGCAGGGAGTAAAATGCGGGGTTGCACTTTGTCGCTGCTTTTCCCGCGCCCAGACAGGGCCTGTTTCGACGAAACAAAACACCAACTTAGGTCAGGGTTTATCAAGCATGGCAGTCGTTGTCAACAAACAAATTCCCGAATTCGAAGCCCTTGCCACCGGTCAAGTCAAGGTCAGCAATGTGTCACACCTCGGCCAAACCGTGGTGTTGTATTTCTACCCAAAGGACAACACACCGGGCTGCACCACCGAAGCGATGCAGTTTCGCGACAAATACAAAGATTTCGCCAAAGCCGGAGCCGCTGTCTTTGGCGTCTCACGCGACAACATGAAGTCTCATGATGAGTTCAAGACAAAACTTGAACTGCCTTTCGAGCTGATCGCCGACACAGAAGAAAAAATGTGCCACATGTTCGGTGTGGTCAAAAACAAAATCATGTACGGCAAGAAGGTCAAGGGCATTGAGCGCAGCACCTTTCTCATTGGGCCAGACGGCGTCCTGCGCGAAGAGTGGCGCGGCCTCAAGGTCCCGGGCCACGTCGAGGAAGTGTTGAAGTCCGTCAAAGCCCTGAAGAAGTCGGGTGGCATGCCCGCACCCGTGGTGGTGGTTGCCCCGTCAGCAAGCCCCGCGCCTGCTGTTGCCGCTGCCACACCGGCCTGATGCCGATCGGGGCCAGGTGCCCCGATACCCTGCGGCATAATGTTTTCATGCCCCTTTGGTTTGCCGCTTGTTCATTTCTTTTGTCGCCAAGAGCCGTCAGGTTGCACTGACGGCTTTTTTGTTTCTGGCTCCCGCTTTTTCCTGAACACACCATGCCCTTGCCTCCTGCACCCACGAAAAAGGCCAGTCGCGTTGCGCTGGCTCAGCATGCCATTCAAACCATCGCTGATGCGCCCGATGTGTCGGCAAAAGCGGCAGCACCCACACCGGCTGTCACTGTGACCACGCCGGCCAAGGCCGCCTCCGGGCGTGGGCGAGCACGGACCGAGGTCAACCGCGTTGCGCCTCCTCCCGTTGCCATAACGGCGCAAGTACCCCCGGCGGTTGTGTCTGCGGCCCCGGCGCCCCTGCCCGCCAAAGCACCGGTGCCTGCGGTGGCACCCAAATCAGCTGGCCGCCAGCGCAAGCCCAGCGGGCCGCCCAAGTTGTTTGTGCTGGACACCAACGTGCTGTTGCACGACCCCATGTGCCTGTTCCGTTTTGAAGAAAACGACGTTTACCTGCCCATGATCGTTCTGGAAGAGCTGGACGGGCACAAAAAAGGCATGACCGAGGTGGCCCGCAACGGCCGCCAGACCAGTCGCACACTCGATGCCCTGGCGGCCCAAATGGGCGACGACATGTCCCACGGCCTGCCCTTGTCGGGCACAGGTCACACCGAAGCGCGCGGACGTTTGTTCTTCCAGACGGAGCCGCTGGACTACACCCTGCCCACCAGCCTGCCCCAAGGCAAAGCGGACAACCAGATCCTGGGCGTGGTGCAGGCCTTGCGCGATCGCCACCCAGGGCGCGTGGTGGCCATGGTGTCCAAAGACATCAACATGCGTGTCAAGGCCCGTGCGCTTGGACTGGATGCACAGGATTACGAAAACGACAAAACGCTGGACGACGGCGAACTGCTGTACTCCGGTGTGCTGGCCCTGCCCACCGATTTCTGGACCCGCCAGAGCAAAACGGTGGAAAGCTGGCAACAAGGCAGCCATACGTTTTACCGCGTGGGCGGCCCCATGGTTGCGCAGTTCCACATCAACCAGTTTGTGTTTTTTGAAGCCCCCGGCGAGCCTTCGCTGTATGCGCGCGTGGTGGAAATCCGCGACAAAACCGCTGTACTGAAGACTTTGCGCGATTTCACCCACCTGAAAAACGCCGTGTGGGGCGTGACCAGCCGCAACCGCGAGCAGAACTTCGCGCTCAACCTGCTGATGGACCCTGAGATTGACTTCGTCACCCTGGCCGGCACGGCAGGCACCGGTAAAACACTGATGGCGCTGGCCAGCGGCTTGACCCAGGTGCTGGACGAGCGCCGCTACACGGAAATCATCATGACCCGCGCCACCGTGAGCGTGGGTGAAGACATTGGCTTTTTGCCCGGTACCGAAGAAGAAAAAATGGGCCCCTGGATGGGCGCTTTGGACGACAACCTCGAATTTCTGGCCAAGGGCGATGGCGGTAACGCGGGCGAGTGGGGCCGTGCGGCCACCAACGAACTGATCCGCAGCCGCATCAAGGTCAAGAGCATGAACTTCATGCGCGGCCGGACCTTCCTGAACAAATACGTGATCATCGACGAGGCGCAAAACCTGACGCCCAAGCAGATGAAAACGCTGATCACCCGCGCAGGCCCAGGCACCAAAATCATTTGCATGGGCAACCTGGCTCAGATTGACACGCCTTACCTGACCGAGGGCTCGTCTGGCATGACCTACGCCGTGGATCGCTTCAAGGGCTGGCCACACGGCGGGCACATCACCCTGGCACGTGGAGAGCGTTCGCGCCTGGCCGACTTCGCCAGCGAAGTGCTCTGAGCCAACGCCAGGCACCTGGAACTGCCATGAAATGGGAAGGCAACCGCCAGTCTGACAACGTCGAAGACCGGCGCGACGAAGGCGGCAGAGGCGGCGGCTTTCGCGTGGGTGGCGGTGGCCGGGGCATTGGCTTGGGCAGCATCGTCATTGCCCTGGTGGCTGGCTGGGCGCTGGGCATCAACCCGATGACGATCCTGGGAGTCACCAGTGGAGGCGACATCAGCGCCCCCCAGGTTCAACAAGCTCCGGCGCAAGCATGGCCCAGTTTGTGTCCACGGTGCTGGCCGACACGGAAGACGTGTGGCGAGATGTGTTTGCAAAAGGTGGCTCGGAGTACCAGGAGCCAAGGTTGGTTCTGTTTCGCGGCGCCACGCCCACGGCCTGCGGCACCGGGCAATCGGCCATGGGGCCGTTTTACTGCCCCGGCGACCAGAAGGTTTACATCGATTTGAGCTTCTACCAGACCCTGCGCGATGAACTGGGTGCCCCCGGGGAGTTTGCCCAAGCCTATGTGGTTGCGCACGAGGTGGGCCACCACGTGCAGAACCTGCTGGGCATTTCGGAAAAAATGGACAACATGCACGGGCGCATCAGCGAGAAAGACTACAACGCACTGAGCGTGCGACTGGAGTTGCAGGCCGATTGTTTTGCAGGCCTGTGGGCAAAAAAGTCG
>JFJP01037091.1_pt1 | contig 58798 bp, 42 predicted proteins | sample 431651 | NCBI WGS metagenome assembly JFJP01 (sample SAMN02602958, study PRJNA72255) | Microbial mat metagenome, whole genome shotgun sequencing project. | biome: fresh water; feature: sink hole; material: water; isolation source: purple microbial (photo- and chemosynthetic) mats found in... | reverse complement strand
TTCCATAGTTCAATGGATAGAACGACAGTTTCCTAAACTGTAAATTCGGGTTCGATTCCCGGTGGGGCTACTTTGAGGGGGTAAGGATTGAAAAGTGGGTTTTCAATCCTGCCTTTTAATAAGGGTTTCAGAAGGTTTAGAGGTTAAAATTTTAAACCGAGTTTTCATGTTTTGGGCTATTTCTTTACCAATTTTTTACCAATTGATAAATAAAAATAGCCATGAACGCACACGTTAAAATTATTGTCCGTACTGACTTTACAAAAAGAGACGGTACAAATCCAATTTGCCTAAGAGTAACCATTGGCAAGGTGAAAAACATTTCCCTAAACATTTCGGTCTTGCCTGGTTCCTGGGATGAAAAAAACAGATTGGTTAAAAAAAACTACCCTGATTCTTATAATATTAACCTTACTATTGAAAACGCCATTGGTAGGGCGAAAAGAATTCTTTTAGATTATACAATACAAAATAAACAGATTACCCTGGGTGAATTTGAAAGAATATTTAATAAACCTGAGTTTAGGGGAAATTCTTTTTATGAATTCGCTGCAAGGGAAATTGATAACCTTAAACCCAAGTATTCTTTTTACACCATTAAAACCTTAAACGGTCATATTTCAAAGCTAAAGAAGTATTCACCTCAATTAAGCTTTTCAGATATTACTCTTTCATTCCTAAAAGCTTACGATAATTACATGATAACTGACCTGAAAAACAAAGAAAATACCAGGGCAAAGGCTATGGCAGTAATTAAAAGCATACTAAATAAGGCATTAAAAGAAGGACTAATAAAAGAAAATGTATTCAAATTATTCCCGATTGCCAGGAAGGAAGGAACCAGGGAATTTTTAACATCAATAGAATTAGCGATATTGGAGAAATTTTACGAAGAAACAAAAGACCGTGCCTACCGGAATGCTCTACAATGTTTTCTTTTTTCCTGTTATACTGGGTTAAGATACCAGGATATAAAAAACCTTAAATTTTGCAACTTATCTGACGGATTAATAAAAATAGTAATGCATAAAACTAGAGAACAAGTAACCGTCCCTATTATTCCCCAGGCGAAAAAATTAATTGGCTCCGGATTCCCCAAGCAGAAAGTTTTTAAAACCTATGTAAATCAATATATGAACCGAACGCTTAAGGAAATTGCAAAAGATGCAACCATTAATAAGAATATTAGCTTTCATTGCGCCCGACATACTTTTGCCACTATTGGAATTTCTTCAGGAATACCCATTGAAGTAATAAGCAAACTTCTAGGACATACAGACATACAAACAACTCAGATTTATGCTAAAATTATGAATGAGGTTAAGGTTATGTATATGGAGCAATGGAATAGTAAGGGATTGATGAAAATAGTTTCTTAACTACAGCTGGCATCATTAAAATTACGGTTACTTCAGCAACTTAATTTCTAAAGATGTGAGATCCGGAGATAACAAGAAAAATGATGTTGCTCGAGCACCATTATAAAATAAGATGCGATATCACCTTAATCAAGTTTTAAAAATTCAATGACTTCATTAATATGGACATTTTCATAATTGCAGTAATCTTGGATTGTTATCGACTGTTCCTTTGTTTTTCCAACAGATGCTTTTATATTTTTTATTAGTGTATAGGCAGTTTGAACAGAACATCCGTTTAGGATTTTAATATCATTTGCTTTTAGTATTGTACTGTTCATGGTAGTAATATTAGTAAAGCAAAAATAAAAAAAGCCTTCCAAGTTAATGAAAGGCTTTTCTATAAATATTTTCAGGACTAATCCCTAAAGAAATCTTCTGTAATATTGATTGAGTCAACTTCTTTTAACTCATTCTTTTCTTTTTCAAAGATTTGAATTTTTGTTGCTTCCTGAGCCTTGATCGAACGTTTTTTTAAAACATCGTATTGACCTCTTGCCTTATCAATGCTGTCAAACGTTTCACTATAACCCTTTGTTTTAACAACAAACCTTTTCATTTCAGCCTTTGGAGCTTTAGCCTTCTTTTCTTGTGTTTCCATAATAATGAATTTTACTGTTAATAATAATATTAATTGTAATGTCAAAGTAATTAGTAAGATAAGTTGAAAACAATAGAATATTGGATGAAAATAAATCGTGTATTCGGTATAATTTAGTTGAATCAGTAATAAAAGAACCTGGCGTTAACCAGGTTCAGTAATAAAACAGTAATAATTCAGTGATAAAATTTATGGCATTTCGGTTGAATCATAATCGGAATCTTTAGTGTTTTCGCTAGTAATTTCCGTAATATTTTCAGATTTTTTTTTATTTTCTGTTGTATATACTAGTGCATTTTTTTGAAATGATTTTACAAATTCCAAGTAAGGTTGATTATGTAAATTAGAATTCAAACTAAAATCCGAATCCCAACTTTCAATAAACTCAATTAGTTGTTCAAAGTCCCATTTTCCTGTCAAACCTGACCTTATATAACAATACTCCATAAAATCTAATCCTTTTATTCTCTGACTAACTTTTAGAAACTCTGAATAGTCAAACCGGTATAAAATTCTTGTTTTAAAATCAGCAGTCTGTACTTCGTTTTCATCCTGGGTGATAGTGGAAATATTTTTTTTAGTTTCGTAGTAGTGTGAAGATTTGCAATTTTCGCTGCAATACTTTTTTCCAACTCGTGGCTCGAATTCCTTACCACATACTATGCATTTTCCGTTTTTCATTTTCATTTAATAATTAAATGGTTAGACAATCAATTTTTCTGTAGATATTCTCAAGAACCTTAATTTTATTTAAAATGAATTTGTGGCCCTGTTTTGTAGCTGGTAGCTTATCATCATTATCGTAGGTTACCAAATCACCTTCCAATTCAGTTAATTCCTTTCCAATTAAAGATTTCATCCAAAACAAGTCAGTTAAGCTGAAATCAATTGAAATCTTACCATCAAGATCAATCTTTACTGTTTTCTGTAATTTTTCAAGTTCTGATTTATACCGGAGACTTTCAGCTTTGTAATTGATAGGTTTAGTTTTTTTCCTTTTTAAACCAGTTTTTTTTTGTGTTTCAATTTTTTCTTCCATAATTAAAATATTAATAATGTGACATATAAGTAATAAAAGCTATTTCTTTCAGGGCTTCCCTTAATTTTCATGGTAACAATGGTAACAATGGTAACAAGCTTTGTAAATAAATGATATATAATTAAATACATGTTACCAGTTGTGTTACAAAATGTGATTTTACTGGTAACATTTAGGAAATAATTCTATTCTTCATTTAATTAGAAGGTTATAGTTGACTGGTAACAATTGTAACAACTGGTAACATTTTAGACTATTGTTATAAAATTCAATATCAGTATATTAAATATAAATGTTACCAATGTTACCATTGTTACACAAAAAAAGTATCATATCAGATTTAGAAACATTTTCATTTATAAGTAAATTTGTTTATCATTGATTATTATTGAATTGCTTTCAATTGAAGTATCGAATTTAAACATATAGCATCTACCCAATGGGCGTTTATTTACGCTTTTATGTTCGCCTTTTTGAATACCAGGAATAAAAGGTGGATAACTGGATGAAGTCAACAAGGAAAGCAAAGAAGCTTTGTCAACATAATTGAGGTTATTCAATTTGCAATACTGCATGTAAAACGGGTATAACTCTGGTATTTTCAAATAGAGAATACTGCTTTGATGTTCCTTTATAAAATGTTTTGTATCCTGGATTGCGGAATAGTCTTTATTTCGTTCCCAATTAATTGCATCCCAAAATACTGCAACATCCTTAATATCATTAAGCAAGTGATATTTTTCAATTGCATCCTGTATAATCTTTTTGGAAAGCTCATTGAATTCAAAAGGGAATTTGAGTTTTTGAAAAAGGACTTTAAACGGGCTTAATAAAAGGGATATATGCCGGATTGTTCTTTCAGGTAATATCTTTAAATCAAAGCCTTCAAAGCTCAAAGAATCATATTTCAATTCGTTGTAAATCTCTTTAAATCCGGTTTTGAAATTGGCTTTAAAATATTCCCGGTGTGAAAGGATCTCTTTTATTATTTGACCTAATCCTTTTTCTGATTCTATACCTAAACGCTTAAAAGCTTCGGTTTCATCTTGGCTAAAATTATGACTTTCGAAATGAAGGACTATCATTCTATCATATAGAGCACTTTCAGCCGTAGGAAGTACGTTACCATCAATTATAATGGCTGATTCAACCAGAAAGGCATCTGTTTTATTATCCATGCTTTTTTGTGCAATGGTGTATGTTGCTCCATCATATGCGTTTTTGAAAAAGGCTATCATTTCCCGGTCAATGGTATTTTCGAATTCTTTTAGAAATACCAAAGCATTTCTTTTTTGGCCGCAAGTTCGGGCTATACCTTTTACAGTTGAATTCTTAATACTTGTGCCTATTTCCTTTTCTCCAAATAGCCTTAAAAAAAAGTCTATGAATGAACTTTTACCCACTCCTGGCTGACCAAATAAATAGAGAAATGGGAAAAAACCGGATTCCTGAAAAACTAAGTCACGAAACATCGAAAGGATTAAGTAACAAACAGAAATACTGCCATTAACATTGTACGCCTGGTAAATCAGTTTTGACCATTCATGAAAGTTTAAGGAGCCTTCTTTATACCTAAATTTACGGGAATTTGTAAAGGCTTTATTATTGATATTGGATTGAGCAAAAGAGGGTAAATAAAAGCTTTTCTTTCCGTGGGTAGCTATTCCTATTTGATTGGTTTTTATTAGATTTAAATCATTAGTAATTAAGCAATCAGAAAAAGCATACAAATCAAATTCAGGAATGTATCCTAGCATTTCTATTGAAAATGCTTCTCGTTGATTATCCATTAAAACCATAAATATTGATTTCAATAAATAAGACGAACCCAGGAAAGTACAATTGTGACTTTTAAGAATTGTTTCAAAGGTTTCCGGTTTTGTTTCGGAGCTTAGAACCTCGACTGTAATTATTTCGCCTGTGTATCGCTGTATTTTAATTAATCGCTTTGTATTGTTTGAACCATCTACAAAGTGGTATAATATTTCCATGAGGAAATTAGATATAGAGATATCCTTTAATGCTTTTCCGGCTTGAATCCTGGTATAGTAACGGCCTTCTTTTTTAAAGAATTGATAATTATCAAATTCAAAATATGGGTCCTCTGAATCCGGCTCAATCACTTTTAATAAAATATCAATGTGATTTTGATTTTCCCAAATAACATCAAAGCTGGAGGTACTGGCCAAGTGATCAGTAAGTTTTCCGGATTTCAAAAGATTATTTAAATCCTGATCCGGGGGTAATACTAACCTTGATAAAGATTTTATTTCAATCCCTGAATCCAGGATAAAGGCATTGTAATAATCTGTGCATTTGTTGCCGGCTGTATCATTGTCAAAAGCGAGTATTACTTTTTTGTCAGTGATATACCTGGAAAGCTTTTCTTTATTGGTAAACTTATTTTCAGTAGTGAAAATTGCCAGTGAAGAAAGCTCAGGCAATGACATAGCATTTATAACGCCTTCAGTTAGGTAAATGGCTTCCTGATCTGGTTTATAAAGTTTATCATATACTGAGTTTTTTATTTCCGATCCTTTTACAAATGAAGCTTTTGAACTGCCTTCCTTTGGTTCAATATAACGTTTGTTGATCAGCTTATTTTCACTATCAATAAAACCAATGGCATTTAGTAATTTGTCATAACAATAACAATCAGAAGGTAATGCTGTAACGTTTATTGAACGACTGATTAAATAATCAGATGCTGGTTTTATATCATTGGATTTTAAAGCATATAGAGTTTTCCGGAAAGTATCATCATTTTTGATGCTGTCACCAGGTGACAATATTTCATCAATCATTTTACCCGAATAATCCTTTATAATATAATCGATCGCTTGTTTGTTATTAAATCCAGGGTGTTTCTTGATAATGAATTCAATTGAGTTTCCTTTTTCATTACAGGAAAAGCAAGAAAAGATATTTTTCTTGGGATGAATACTAAAAGCGGGCGTGCTATTTTTACCCGATCCTGATCCACAAAAAGGGCATTCAGCTAATTTATTTTGTGAGTCAAATTTTAAATTTGTCTCACTTTCAATTATATGCTTGATATCCGTATTCTTTGCTGTTAAAACTTTATCCATGCTAGGTTGAGGGGGTGTAAAGGTTTCTTTTTCACATTTTGGACTATTCAGATTTTAACCTGGTTTGGTGGGTTCTCCCCAGGTTACTAAACTTCTTGGATTAGAATATTAAAATCAAAAGCTAAATCAGTGGAATAGTTAAAATACGCTATAAACTCATTACCTAAAGCGATTTGATATTGTCTCCTTTTAATGTAATGGGATTGACGATCAGGAGGAACTATTTTGTTCAACTTTATTTTTTTCATAGTAATAAAAAATAAAGCCAGGCTGTTAACCTGGCATTGGTTAATTATTTAAAATTTCATCAAGCCTTTTATTTAGATGATAGTACTTTGCCAGAACTGACAATGAATCTATTAATCCATTATTAGCCATGTCAGGATTAACACAGGCAATTATATCAAAGATTGAATCTGCTATTTCAAGTTGATTTTCTTTGGGGTTACCCAAATTATTGACTTTCATTAATTCAATTAGTCCCTGGGCATTAATTTTATCATTTTCCATTGTTTAATTTTTATTAATGTTATAAACCTGTATATCAAGATAATATAGTAATTGTCTACATGATAAAATTATGGGTTCAAATTCCTTCGGATAATCAGGTATATGTATTAGTTCGATGACTTTTTTTATGTAGTCTTCTTTACTAATTTCACCTTTGGTTAGCTGATTGTAAATCTCAATTGCTTTAGATTGAAATTGTTGTGCAGTCATTTTTTTTGTATCTTTGGAATATGAAAAGCCATTAATATCTTGTAAATACTTAGTGGTGATTTGTTCTAATTATAAACCTGGGAATTAGTGCGCCCGGGTTTTTTCTTTTATGGAGGTTCAGCAAGGTTTTGTAAATACCTATTTATCGAACTTTCTGGAATACGACCGTCCAAAGTGGTTTTTATCATTCCAGCTTGAATTCTATTTTTAACCGTTGAATGCGATAAGTGAAGCAGTTTTGCAGCCTGATTAATAGAATATATTGGCTCTTTTATATTCTTAGATTTTTCAAGTTCTATATCTCGCAAGACTTTTTTTATAATTCCTTCTAAAGCCTCTTCAGTTGTTACGATTATTGTATTCATGAGCTAAATTTCTGAAGGTTCTGCATCAATAAGATCGTTTACACTAACTTCAAAGTATTTAGCAATTCTTGTAAGTTCGTCTATGTTGGCAGGTTTTTCATTCCTGAGAAGTTGAGCCCACCTTTTTCTTCCGATACCAACAGTCTTATAAAATTCAAAATCAGGTATAAACTTAAATTTGTCACCTGATTTTTTATTTATTACTTTAGCAATTTTGTTCATTATTAATTTGATTTAGGTTTATAATGTTTAGTAAACTAAAATTAAATCATCAAAATTAAACGTAACTTTAGTAAAAACAAATATAATTTAGTTAAAAAATGACTACTCAGGATATAATTAACAATATCAAAGACTTAGCTAAAGACTATGAGGTTTCTTTAAAAGACCTGGCTTTAAAGATTGGAGTAACTGAACAAGGCTTGCATGGAATGTTTAAGAATAAGTCAATCAAATTAGATACTCTTGAAGCTATTGCAACGGCTTTAGATGTTGAAATGATTGATTTATTTGATGATGGAAGAGAGGACGAATATTATAAGGTTGTAAGTGAGCTTAAAAACTTAAAAAAGCATATTAGGAAAATGGCCGTTAAAGGAAAAGGGGTTATTGATATAGAATTTAATTCTTTAAGTAAAAGCATATATCTGGATTTTGCTGAGTTGAAAGAAAAGGTTAATCCTTCATACTATGAAGAATCGGATAATCTCTTCAAAGAAAAAGAGGATGAAGAATAATTGATATTTTCCCAATTCTTTACCAATTGCCCAAAACAGACTAATAAGAGAATAGCGTCAAATAGAGGCATACGTTTGTTTTTAGTTCGAAATCCGGTGGGACTACTTTTATGACTTATAACCCTTTCTGAGTGAAAACTTTGGAGGGGTTGTTTGTTTTTGGGGACAAGGAGGGGATAGAATAATTTTTTTATAATAAAAACTATCTATCAACTCAGATTTATGTTAAAATAATTGATAAGCTAAAAATTAACCAAATGGGAAATTGTTATTATTGCTCTTTAAATTTGCCCATGCTTTCTAAAAGCTGAAATAGTTTGGTAAATTCCATAGCCGACAAAAATTTTGCCTAATAAGAATGTTATTATAGCCATTATTGCTGAGAATCCATATAAATATTCAATGGAATCAGTTAAATTTTTAATACCTTGAGGTAACCATAAAAAGTCTAATGCATTTTTCCAGTATATTTTATCACTAAGCAGAAATTTGTAATCCTTTGAAAAGAGACCTTCAAAGCAATCAATGGACATAACAAACATAGAATAGAAGAGAATCCAGGAACAGATTGTAAACACAAGTCCTTGCCCCCAACTGATACCGTGATTATTTGAAATTCCATTTAAAAAAAGCACGATTTTTTCTTGATTTTTTCCTTTCCGATTTCTAAGTTCTTTTGAATATGAATCCATCTCATATTTTTTATATTCAAGAGCGCTTATTTTATCATTTCGGGATAACGATTGATTTTTTAAAGTACACCAAATAGAACTATGAATGTGTTCTCTGCTTTTTCTTAAAGCTTGATTCTTTTTAAATGCTTTTATTAAATTCAGTTTTGGATCAGTAGTAATATTTAAGTCAGTTAATGGAATAAATACTCCTTTTTGAAACAGAGTTTTAAATATTTCTGAGCTTTTGGCACTATTTTCATTGAATAGAACTAAATCTTTAAAAATTGTCTCATTAATAAAGAAATTCCTTTTAGTATTATATGAATTCCCTTTAAATTTTACCTCATCTGAAAAGTAGCATCTATTAAATTCAAACTTAGAATTTGATGAATCATTGAAATAGAATTCACTTTTTGCATCCGATTTAGTATCATTAAATATTAAAGTTAAATCACAAATCCAAGTACTTACAAATGCATTTTCAAACCTACATTCATTAAATTCCAAATGACTTTTTAATTGGCAATAAGCAATATTAATATATGATTTAATTGTTGTATAAAGGAAATTTAAATTCTCAGTATCAATGTTTGTAAAGGCAATACTGTCAATATGACAACCTTCAATTTTAAATGAATGATTTGATTTTAAATCTTTGATTTTAAAATGATTAATATCTGAAGCGAAGAAAAATGCTTGTTTCAAAATTGCACCTTTTATTTCAAAGGAATTTATTAAATAGCAACTAACAATGTTCAAGTCATTAATTAGAGTGTTATCTAAAATTTGAATATTGTCGATGCTTTTGCATTGATTTATTTTTATTTCTTCAAAAATGCAATTTGAAAATGATAATTCGTTTATTGTTTGTTCTGATATCTCTAAATTTGAGATCTTACAATCAATAAACTGAATTATGTCAAATGCATTTTCTTGAATTTTCTCTATTAACTGTATTTTTTTTGAATCGCAATTGTAAATTTTAAACTTGTTTAATGAAGATTCAAATGCTAAAAAAGTGTTATAGTCTATATCTTCCCCACTAGCACAAATGAAATCTATATTGGTAATTTTAGTATTATATATTAGACTATCTAGTTGATTTGTTGAAGTAACCAAGTCAGAAAGTTGACCATGTCTATATTCAAGCCAATATTTTGCCATAACTGGTTATTTGAAATTTATATTGTTTTAAGGCGTTAATTTATAAATTATTAGTTAGAATAAATTGTAATAATACCTTAAAAATGCTAATTGACTTTTTTTAAGAATTTTTAAGGTATCCTGATTTAAAATATTGCTGAAGTAACACCTAAAATGATGATCTGATATCATGACTGCTGCTAAAATGGTAATGGTTTTCTTTGACCCAGGTTCCATTTTCGTCAAAATCAATTGCTGGTTTAAATGGCTCAACCTCGCAGATTAAGAAACATATTATTATGTATTTAATTCAATAAAAAAGGTTACAAAAACAAAATAGAATTCCCCTATCTTTGTTATAAACGAGTCCTATTTACATTACCTAAATAATTACTGCTAATTCAACCTAATATTTCTGTGTATGAAAAAACACCTCTCTAAAATTCTGATTGCTGCCCTGGCTTTTTTGATGTTTAACTGCCAGGCATCGGATAAAAAAGAAAATCGGGTACTAATATTTGCAAAAACAATGGGGTATCACCATGGTTCTATCGAAAAGGCGATTGTAATTTTAAAACAAGCCTGTACTCAAGAGGGAATGATTGCCGATACCACCCGCAATGCCGATGTATTTACCACCGATAACCTAAAAAACTATAAAGTAGTAGTATTTCTGAATACCTCGGGCGACATTTTTAATGAAGCTCAGCAAACGGCTTTCGAAAAGTATATCCAGTCGGGCGGAGGCTTTGTTGGCATCCATGCGGCAACCGATACCGAGTATGAGTGGCAGTGGTATAACAAACTGGTGGGTGCCTATTTTCTGTCGCACCCAAACCAACAGAAAGCAACTATTAATGTTACCGATAAAAATAATGTTGCCACTTCTTTTTTACCCGAGAAATGGGAGCGTACTGATGAGTGGTATAATTTCAAGAATATAAATCCGGATATTAAGGTCCTGGCTTATTTGGACGAAACCACATACACTGGAGGCCAGAATGGACAAACCCATCCTTTTATCTGGTGCCATGAGTTCGATGGAGGCCGGGCATTTTATAGTGGGGTAGGTCACCGCGACGACAATTACGATGAACCTTTGGTGATAAAGCACCTGATTGGCGCAATTCAATGGGCCGGTAAGATAAAGTAATTGAATGCAATTTATTCACTTATAATCTGAAATAATTGAACCGTAAAGTATACCGAGTTTACCCAATGTACTTTGCGGTTCAAAAACCCTCTCTCCGGAAAGCCTGCTAATCTTATTCCCTCCGGTGAATATAGTTCACATTGCAAGATGGTTTGTACTGTTTTTGACCGCTACTGTACGATTTAGAACAACTTTGCATTATCGTATAACATGCATATTATTAATTAGATATGTTTTACATCCTTGTGATAATGGAAGAATTTAAAATTAAGTAAAATTTATAATAGACTAATAATAAATAGCATACAAGTTGTGGCATAATGATTGTTAGAGTTCTGCAATTAGATACTTTTAATGCAATTATTCATGGAAACACAACTTATATACCAATGGAGTCCCAAAAAGCCAATAGAAACAGTGGTTATTGACCCCGAAAAACATATCGATCATTTAGTCCCGATAGGGATTATTTATTTTATTAATTTTCAATCGTCCAAATTGTTAACAGAAATCAAATGAAAAGCACCATACAACAGTTGCAGAACAGAGGATATGTTTCGATGCAACAATTCGACCATTACGAAATCCTAAACAACAGGGAAATGATTTGGATGTTAAACAGCCCTGTTGCCGAAGAACGAACCATTTCGGCACAAATGCTCGGAGAACGTCAGGAAGCTGAGGCTATAACCGGACTTTGCGAAGCATTGAGGGCGGAGAAAAAACTATATACAAAAATTGCTATTTGCGAAGCGCTTGTAAAATTAGGATACCCGGCAGTCGATTACCTTTTACCGCTGTTGGGGACAATTGGGAATAACCAGCACAAAGTTTTACCAGCCAATTTGTTTGATAAATCGAGTTTTCCGCTGCCCCGGGATATTGTAGCCCGCACCATTGCTAAAATTGGAGAAGAAGCTTTGCCCGGCTTGGAACAGGTGCTTATTTCGGGAAACCTTGTTCAGGTATTGGAGGCTATTGATGCCGTTGGATACATTGCTTATTATAGCAAAAATCATAGTTCCTATTTTGCCTTGAACCTTTGCCTTAACCGGTTTTCAAATAATGTGATGGTTCAATGGAAAGTTATCAGGGCTTTTCAGGCGTTTCCTCAAACAAAAATGTACCTCGAATCGATTCACGAAAACATTGCCCATGCAAGGATTTGCGATGAAGCAAAAAGAAGTTTGAGTAAGTTTAGTAATTAGATTTAGTTGTCTAAATAAATGACGGAGATAATTATAACAATATGTGAACCAGATAGTTTGATTATATTCAGACCTGGCAAGACCCAGAATACCTGCCAGGTCTGAATCTTCCTAAGTTACTTCGCACAACTCTCCCTGACTTTAGTGAGCACCGGGGTTACTTTTAAAATTTGTTCTCCCATCCCGATTTTATAGCCCGACGAAAACAAGTATACATTCCCCTGATTATCGCACAATAATACCAGTGGGAGTTTATCTTTTAAACCAGAACCATAGATCTTGCCCACTGCTTCTAACAGGTTATTATTTTCGTCGATCCCCGAAAGTAAGCTCGAAGGAAGCGCATAGGTTTTCAGTACTCCAGCCTGGCCGCTCTTTTCTTTGGGCATCGCAAAAATAAAGGTACCGTTCCACTTATTAAAATGCTCTACATAAGGTCCCAGGTCGTTCAAAATATGCTTGGAAGGCTCTTTGTCAGGATCGAAAAGTACTAACACCATATCTTTTCCTTTGGCTAGGGTGGCAATACTTTCAGGCTTTTTACCGGTCGTATTTAACATGATATTGCTAAGGTCGAGTTTTCCGGAAGGCTTAATATTTTCGGGAAGTCTACGAAGAGCTACCGGCAATTTGGAAAGCTTTCCCGGAAGGATATTAAAAAACGTGAGCGAGCTCAGTACCGAACCATCTTCCATGCGGTTACCGGTTATCAGCACGTACCTCCCCGTATCCATTGGAATTGCGGCCGGAAAGTCAGTAAGCTTTCGTCCTTCTTCAAATTCCAGGGTCTTAATAAATCCATCCTTTATAATACCAATAGTAAAATGCAAATAGTATTGAGGGGATATCCCACTTTCTTTGGTAAACAATTGCAATGTCCCTTTTACTGGCTGCTGTAAAGGCGTTTCATCAAAACCGGTCAGAATCCATCCTCCTTTATTCCAGTATTCCGGAACAGAGGTTTCTGGATTTAATCGGGCGGGAATGCCAAACGAGCGACAGGCAGCTACAAAAAAGATATCGCGCGAAATGGAATTTGCCACTCTCAGGTTAAATACCCCAATGGGTGAAATCGGCGCCCGGGAATGCATATTGGCCATGTTATCGATGGTAATGTTTTTGCGAATCCAATCGGTTAATACAGTTATATTCCCCTTGGTTTCTGCTGCCAATTTTTCGCTCATTTCTTTTTGAAGAAAACTTCGCCAGGGTGAAAGAAATTCAATGTTGATGCGGGGAGAAAGAATATACTTCACAAATATATCTTCAGGTATAGAAGTCTCAGAAGCTGGATTGGCAAAGGCCGACTTCAGATGATCGGTAAGAACAAATTCGCGTGTATCGCTAAAATCCTTGTCAGAAAGCTGTGATGCAAATGGTAAAAGAAAATGACGGTAGTCGGACAGGTTACTTTCTAGAAATTTGCTTATTGCAGGCCAGTTGCCATAGCTTTTTTTAATGATTGGGAATACGGAATCGAAAGGTAAATGAATTTTTTGGGCGAAGGCTTTTACCCAAACGCTATCCTTAAAGGTAGCCATGCGGCAATTGCGGATGGAATCTTCCAATGCCAGCCTTATATTGTTTTCTGCTTTTTTTTCTTCGCTCACGGGGTTTGTTTCTTTCACAGCGTGTGGAGGAACCATATCGAGCATTTCGGAATATTCCTTTTTATCAAATGGTTTTAAGGTCAGGGTGAAGGTATCGGCCTCAGGAACGGAAAGTTTCTTATAGGCATAAGCGCCATTTTTTGAAGTCCATACTAATAAATCGCCCATTCCGGTTTTCAGGTGTGCCAACCCTTTTTTATCCGTATAAGCAGAAGCGATGGGGAAAAATTCGGCGTAATTATATAATTTAAATTCTACTTTAGCGCTATCGGCAGGTGTTCCATCGCTATTTTCGACTTTAAATGTTATCGTTTTTACGGTGGCATAATTTGCTGTGAGATTAAGCTCCGAAAACCGGTCGTTGGCAATAATGACATCTTCTTTTCCAAAATAGCGGCCATAGGCGCGGGTATGCACCAACATGGTGCGTCGCGATGGCTCATTAAACCACCCAACGTTTAGCTCCGATTCAGGTTCGCAGGCCCCCAGAAAATACCATTTTCCATCAATCCAAACCTCAACCCAGGCATGATTGTCGTCGGTGTGCGCCCAGCGAGGAGTATATACCTGTCTTGCGGGGATACCGGCAGTGCGCATTGCAGCAACTGTAAAGGTCGATTCCTCGCCGCAGCGCCCAAATGTTTTGCTGATGGTACTCAAAGGAGCACTGGTACGACCATCGGTTCCACGGTAATTGACTTTTTCGTGGCACCAGTGGTTAATTTCCAGGGCGGCATCTTTCATGGGTAGGCCTTTGATCCGGTCTTTAATTTCAGGGTACATTACCAATCTGAACGAATCGAGGTTTTCGTTATTTACCCGCACCGGCAGCACAAAATGTAGAAATACATCTTCGGGTAGAGAATCTCCCCAAGCTGTTTCTTTCTTTGCTTCCAAACTACGTTTTGTATTCGAGAGGAAGAAATCGGATGGATAATCGGCCAAATCGCTTAACGGCATATAGGCATATAGAAATTGCATGGCTTGCAGCTCGTCCTGCGTCATTTCCTTTTTAAAAACTCCCCAAATATCAATTTGGCTATTTTTGGTCATGCTTTTCTGAATTTCCAGCATCCGCTGGATATCTGCTAAACAATCGGGGTTTTGAATTAATGAAGTTTGATGTTTGCAAGACGATAGCATAATGCCTGCTATCAAAATTAATAGCGCTATGTTTTTATTCATAAGGATGATTTTTAATATTTCTCAATTTAAATGAAGCATTTAACTTAGACGAGGCTGTGTGAAAAGGAGGATAAGGCTTCGACTTCGCTCAACCTGACCGTTGAAAGTCAGTTAATTGTCACATTGAGCGGAGTCGAAATGCGATAATCAACTGACTTCTTTAGGGCCTCGTCTCACTCCGATATTAGTTTTCAACCTCCGAAATTTTTACTGAAAAAGCATAGTTCGATGGTATTTTCCCTTTAAGAGTCGCTGGGATAACTATTTTACAAACCTCTCCTTCTTTTTTCCACTTTAAATTAACTCCAGGCAAACCTAATATTGAAAGTTTTGCTCCTTTTTTTGGAAAAAAACCTTTAAATGAAATCTCTGCCGGAAATTCGTTTTCCTTTAAAAGTTGTATTATGTAGGCTGAACCGTCTTTTTTTCTGGTAAACCTCAAATTGTCGACAAAATAAGGGGCAATAGGTCGAGTTCCGTATATAGCCTCTCCATTTATTTGCAGCCAACTCCCCATGTCCTTTAAACGGACATATGCTTCGTCGTACCAGGTTCCATCAGGACCGGGGCCAATATTTAGCAAAAGATTTCCCCCTTTGGCAACGATGTCAGCAAGCATATGGACAAGTTCCCTGGAGGTTTTGAATTCGGGATTAAAAGAATACGACCACCCTCCGCCCATGATAATACAGGATTCCCATGGGTGAGGCAACATTTTATTTGGAACTTGATTCTCGGGTGTGAGATAGTTCTGATTTTTGCCCGGGACTGCCCTATCCACCACAATTACTTCGGGTTGCACACTTCGGACTTTCGAAACCAGCTCGTCCATTTTTATGTCCTGGTTTTGACGTTTGGTTACCTGATAACCGGGAATAAAGGGAATATGATTGAGATTTTTACCAACATCAAAATTTGGATCCTTTGAAAGCATATATCCCGGCAATTCAGGCTTTTCTGCAGATTCACCGAGTTTATGAACCCAACCGCCATCGAACCATAAAATATCTATTTTGCCATAATCGGTGCAAAGTTCCATTACCTGATTGTGGGTGTAATCCACAAATTTATTCCAGCGATCGGGATATGTCGCAATATCGTAGTTTACATTTCTATTAAATGGAGGAAACTGTGGCCACCAATAGTTTTCGCTATGCCAGTCGGGCTTGGAAAAATAGGCGCCAATCCATAAGCCTTCGTTCCTGAAAGCGCTGAAAATTTCTTTGGTTACATTTGCCTTTGAATTTGTATGGAAAGGGGTATTGGGGCTGGTAATTTTATAATCGGTATACTTCGAATCGAACATACAAAATCCGTCGTGATGTTTGGTAGTAAATACCACATATTTCATTCCGGCATCTTTCGCAGCCTTTGCCCATTTTTGCGGATCGAACTTTTGTGGATTAAAGGTTTTTTGTAATCCTTCGTATTGCTTCTTGTACGAAAAATAATCCTTCACCGTATCGGGAACGCACCATCCTTCGTCCTCCGGACAAATAGACCAGGACTCTACAATTCCCCATTGGCTGTATGTTCCCCAATGCATCAGGAGTCCAAATTTAATATCCTGCCATTGATCAATTCGTTTTTGAATCAATGGATTGGGATCGGCGACATATCGTTCATCTTCCTGGGCCCTAAGGGTTAAACATCCCATTAATACAGTAAAACCCAACAGGTATTTCTTTAAATTTCTCATGCGTAATGCGTTTAACTTAAAAGTAAATGATTAATCTTTGGTCCTGAAAAGTATGGATGCATTTACGGGTTGCTCCTCAATTCCCTTAGTTTTCATTAGTAACTGTAGCGTTTCGCCTCCTCCGGCCTGAAAGAATAATACCTTGATTCGATGAAGACCTTTCATTAATGCTATCTGTCCTTCCTTAGGTTCCGGGCCGTGTGGACCGTCATGATCAATAACCAGTTGGTCGTCGATGAATAATTGACTTCCATCGTCGGAAATTAATTTAAACGTGTAAACACCGGTTTCGCTCAATTGAATAAAACCATTAAAAGCCAACGCCTTCAAATCGAAGTTAATATTTGCAGGTATTTTTATTTCATTGACTTTACCCGTATTTTTAAGGGGCAGCAATTTAAGATTTGCAAGGGTGGTAAGTCCTCCCTCGAATAAATCGTAACGGATGCCCGGTTCCAGATTGTTTATATCAGTAAGTGCGGCCCTAGGTTTCTGTTGAATCAATTCACCGGATTTTACACCGCTTGCCTTACCGTTATCCAATACCAATAAGGCTTTTAGCGTGGTATTGGAGGTAACTTTAAAAGGAGTTGTATACTTCGCGCTTTTTGTAGTCGGCACAGAACCATCGGTGGTATAATATATCTGTCCAAAGGTTAGTGGATTAGACAATTCTACTAGAGCAGTATCTATAAAAAGCATGGTTTTTAATAATCCCTGGGGAGTAGGAACATGAAAATTAATATTCTGGGCTTGCAGAACAGTGTACATATTTTGCAACCGCGCCAGGAAGCTTGCCTCACTTTTCAGAGAAGCAGGAGTCCAAACAACTTCTGAAAGGGCTGTAATACGCGGTATGGCCATGTATTCCACCTGGGAGTTCGAAAGTAAAAACTCCGACCACATATTCCCCTGAGCACCCAATACATGTTTAGCTTCATCGACATTTAGCTCCTGAGGAACCGGCTCGTACGAATATACTTTTTTGAAATCGATAAGTCCGCCAAAAGCGGCTGGCTCAATTTCTTTATCGGTACTTTGATAGTAATCGAAATAACAATGCGATGAGGGAGTCATTACCACATCGTGTTTCATTCTGGCAGCCTGGATTCCGCCATCAATTCCCCGCCATGACATAACCGTAGCATTTTCGGCCAATCCACCTTCCAGAATCTCGTCCCAACCAATCAAGGTTCGTCCTTTACTGGTAAGGAATTTGTCGATTCTGCTGATAAAATAATTTTGAAGTTCTCCGACATCCTTTAATCCTTCCCCCTTTATTCTTGCCTGGCATTTCGGGCAGGTTTTCCAGTTCGTTTTATCTGCTTCGTCCCCTCCCACATGAATATATTTTGAGGGAAACAAGGCCATGACTTCGGTTAACACATCCTGAAGAAACAGGAATGTGCTGTCGTTTCCGGCGCAATAAATATCCGTAATTGGCCAGAATCCACCGGACGGAACCGTAACAGGTATTTGCTTACACGATAGCTGAGGATATGCGGCTATTGCGCAGGTAACGTGTGCCGGCATTTCAATTTCGGGAACTACATTGATATAGCGCTGTGAAGCATAAGATACAATTTCCTTAATATCTTCCTGTGTATAAAATCCTCCATAAGTAGCCTTTTCTCCGGGTTTTTGAGCAGGACGATTATTCCAGGGCAAGTCTTCGTGATTTACCCGCCAGGCACCAACATCCGTGAGCTTTGGATATTTCTTTATCTCAATGCGCCAGCCCTGATCGTCGACCAAATGCCAGTGAAACGTGTTCATTTTATGAAGGGCCAGGATGTCGATATACTTCTTAATAAATTCCTTATCGAAAAAGTGACGGCTAACATCCAGATGCATGCCACGCCATGGGAAGCGCGGACTATCCGTAATATTCATACAGGGAATGGAAAATCCGGTGTTTGTTTTATATCCATAAAGGAGTTGAAGCAGCGATTGTACCCCATAAAAAACACCTTGCGGAGTTTGTCCCGATATCACAATGTTTTTGCCGGAAGTAAGCCGATATCCCTCTTTTTCTGAAATAGTTTTGTCCAAAACCAATTGGATAATTCCATTTTTTGAGGGAGGCTTTGAACTGTAAATTACTTCGGGAGATTCACCGCCAAAGCTCTTGATAATATCGGCAACAAATTCGGCCGAAAACTGAAGATCGCCTTTGGTATAATATATGGAAGTATTTGAACCAATGGCACATTTTCCATTAAAAAGCTTAATGCTTGCCGGTTTTGGAATTATAGGTATTTCTTTTTCTGCAATTTGACAAATAGCAAGTTGTGTAACTGCCATTGCAATAATTATGAATGAAATCCTGTACATGTTCATTTTCATAGTGTTCGCTTTCTAATTTAGCATTAAAATTTAACTGTTTTTGTAGACTGCCCAAGTTTGAGTCTGCTCCGAAAAGTCTGATACCCCCTAAGAGGCTGCGTAAAAAGTGGGATAAGGCTTCGACTTCGCTCAGCCTGACCGTTGAAAGTAAGTTAATTGTCACATTGAGCGGAGTCGAAATGCGATAATGAACTTACTTTTCATACAGCCTCCTTAAAATTCATGGATAAAATCAACTTATTTGACACTTAGCTTCTAATTTTTCAACTCCTCCAAAATAGGTTTATCAAGTGTTTTCAGAACCTTTTGTGAGGTATCGTTTTGTTGTTCAAAAATAACTACCTCGTTTTTTCCTTTTTTCAACCAACACCCGGGAAGATACAGCGTTTGTTGAGGACCAATTTTCCAGTAACGACCAAGATTGTAACCGTTCACAAATACAATTCCCTTGCCCCAGCCACGCATATCGAGAAAAACATCGCCGGTTTGCGGTAACTCAAAAGAACCTGAATAAAACGCCGGCCTTCCTGTTTTTTCGGTCCCTGAAAGTTTTTCAAGGGTTGGAGCCGACTCCATAGGCACTTTATACATTTCCCAATTACCGGTTATTTCAAAATCGTTGATTAATACCGGTGAAATTATGCCCTTTTTGTTATTTGGGATTTGAGCGCCATAATTGATTCGTCCCATGTTTTCGACCAATATCTCCAACGTCCCATTAAAAGGAATGTTCACGTCAAGGGAATAGGTTTTAACTATCCGGTTTAATTCCCCCACTTTTTTTCCATTGACAAAAACCAGTGCATAATCGCGAAGGCCTGTCAGCTGAAGCTTTCCCTGAATGGGTTGGGTGAATCGTTTGCTGTATAAAACATAGCCATGTCCTTGTCCTAGTTGCTCAAAAGTCATTGGTGATTCATTTACAATTGGTTTCAATGTTTTCTTCCATTCGAAAAGGTCGGTTGATTTTGTCAGCTGAATGTCGGGAATTGTAATTACCGGAATTTGCTTTGGAACCTCCGGGATTGGGTAGCTTACATACTTTTTCAGTACCTCCCTTATTGCCAAATACTTTGGTGTAGCCCATCCGGCCTCACTTATGGGAGCGTCGTAATCGTAACTCGTAATATCAGGTTGAATATCGAATTCGTCGTTATAATTCGCACCGGAGGTAAATCCAAAATTGGTTCCTCCATGAACCATATAGAAGTTAAAGTTGATGCCATTTTGAAGATATTTCTCCGTTTGTTTCACGGTTTGCTCCTGATCTACCTTCACAAACGTTTCGCCCCAATGATCGAGCCAGCCCGGATAAAATTCGGCTACCATGTAGGGCCCCTGGTTATTATTGTAGGCATTTACTGTTTTCTTTAAATTATCGATATTATCCTCCCCATTCGCAGTGGGCAGTGCATCAGGGATAGCTCCCCCATCGAAAAGCCAGGAACCATCGGAAGTAAAGAATGGTTTTTCGAATCCGGCGTCCATCAACATTTGCTTTATGGCATATGAATACTTTTTATGCACCTCCATCGGAATATCCTTGCGTTGCGCCACATACGACCCAAACTCGTTTTCGACCTGCACCATGATGATAGGCCCTCCTTTGGACATTTGCAATCCTTTTACCTGTTCGGCGAGTTTATTAATATATACTTTGCACGAATCGAGAAAAGGCTGATTGGTGCGAATGACCAGATCTTTGTTATTTTGCAGCCACCAGGGGTAACCTCCAAATTCCCATTCGGCACATACATAGGGGCCGGGACGGAGGATCACAAAGAGACCTTCTTCCTGTGCCATTTTAATATATTCAGCCAAATTTTTATTCCCGGTTTTAAAATCCCACACACCAGGAGCTGTATTATGATAATTCCAAAAAACATAGGTGGCAACGGTATTCAAACCAAGAGCCTTCATCATTTGGAAACGATGACGCCAGTATTCTTTAGGGATACGGGCATAATGCATTTCGCCCGAATGAATTTGGATAGCCTTCCCATCGTAAAGGAAGCTTCCGTTCTTTACTTCAAACGTATGGGTTTTAGTTTGGGCAAAACCCGCATTGGAGAAAAAGGAAGCAATGCAGAACAGAATAATAAGATGAATTTTTCGCATATAAACCAATTTTAAAGTCCTAAAATCAATTTTTAATTATCTAAACAGGCTTTGACTCGCTAAGCCAGGCGACCTCTAAGCTATGCCACACTTCGACTCCGCTCAGTGTGACATAGCGCCGCTTAGCGTGACGCAGGGTTAAAGTGTGACTTAGAATATCAATACATACTAACGCCATAGCTTATTTGAAATTAATAAACTTCAACATTCGATATTATCGGGCAGGCCCTGGAATCCAAAATATTAATCCTTACTTTAGTAGCCTTCGCTGGATCAATTTTTACGATCCGTTTATGCCCTATAGTAGTTTCCTGAGCCACCTTTACCCAAGCATTGCCCTGTTTCACTTCAATGGTGAATGCTTTGACCCGTTGACCAAGTTTAATATATTCCTGTAATACAATATATTTTATTGTTTGAGTGGTTCCAAGATCAATTTCAAGGCTCGAAGTTAATACGTTATCGTCTGTTGCCCAATAGGTTTCTTTGTTTGCATCGGTAATGTTATTGGCCGAAAAATTCTTTGATTTTGCCCGGGTAGAAGTTGCAATCACCTTTTTATTGATGGCCAGATTTGTTTTAAATTCCCGGTTAAGAATTTCGCGGAACCCTTTTAACGACCGAATATCGTTTTCGTGAATCAGCCCTCTTCTATCCGGTGGAACATTCAATAACAACAAAGAACCCCTTCCAACTGATGTTAAGTATATTTCAAACAACTTTTCGGGCGATTTCACTTTGTCATCTTCTTTTTGATGATAGAACCAACCCGGACGAATCGAAACGTCTGCTTCGGCAGGAATCCACTGTTTTCCATTTTCGGAACCGGTTCCTAAAAATTTTTCGATGCCCGGTTTCCCTGCAAATAAGGTGTCGGCGGTAATCATATTCCAGTTGGTAGTATTCACATGTCCTTCCTCATTCCCGCACCAGCGAACTCCCGGACCGGCATCGCTGAAAAAAATAATGTTTGGTTCCATGCTCCGAACCAAATCAAGGGTTTTTGGCCAATCGTAATACGTTGCTCCATTGATGCTTCGTTTTTCGTCGGCTCCCCCATAAAAGCCTGTTCCTCCATTGGCACCATCGAACCACATTTCGAAGACCGGACCATAGGCATTAAAAAGTTCTTTCAACTGATTCCGGTAATAATTAATGTACGAAGGCGATCCATAATCGGCCCGGTTCCTGTCCCAGGGAGAAAGATACACCCCGAATTTTACATTTTCCTTTTTGCAGGCATCCGATAACTCCTTAACAATGTCGCCATTCCCGTTTTTATAAGGACTGTTTTTTATAGAGTGATCGGTATATTTTGACGGCCACAAACAAAACCCATCGTGATGCTTGCAGGTAAGGATAATTCCTTTAAAGCCAGTTTCCTTTAACACGCTTACCCATTGATTGGTATTTACTTCTGTTGGGTTAAATACTTTTGTGTCTTCATTTCCCATGCCCCACTCCAAATCGGTAAAGGTATTGGTGGTAAAATGCACAAAGGCATTCATTTCCATCTCGTGCCAAGCCAATTGAGCTTCCGATGGAACCGGAAAAACAGGTTTTGGTGGTTCTGCCTTTTTCTGCGAAAAAGAAACGCTGCCAACCAGGAATGACAGACAAAATAACAGGCTTAAATTTTTCATACCATTTTGTTTTATTTTTTCAAATCTATATTCAATACTACATGTTTAATATTCGTTCTGTTCATTGTATAAGTAATATGAACTTCCCCATCGCTGCTTTGAATAATAGCGGGATAGCTAAATTCCCCCTCTTTCTCTTTTTCAAGCACATAAACTTCTCTCCAGTGAATGCCATCTTTTGAAACCATTACATTGAGGACATTTCGGCCGTTAAACCAATCCTGGCCTTTAAGCAATGGATTATTTACCAGTATGTGTAAGCCATTGCTTAACGTAACGGCATCGATTCCGGAATTTGGGTTCGGTACCTCGGTTTTGGATAAATTGCTCCAATGTTGCCCTTTATCAGTCGACCAGGATTGGACAACACAATTTTCGCGGCTTCGGCAAAGCAACTGCAATTTTCCATTGGGATGAACAAGAATAGCTGGCTGAATTACCCCAAAAACATTGGAAGTATCCACTGCAACAGTTTGCCATTTCGAAAGCGTTTCATCTGTAATTTCCATATGCGCCTTCCATTGATCTGACCCGATGCTCTCTGTACTCGAAGGACATAATATTTCTCCCGATGGCAATTGAACCGGCTTATTTTTTATTGGCCCCAGAAAACCTTTGGGCAACAGCACTGGTGCTGACCATGATTTACCATCGTTAGCGGAGGTTATTACAACCCCCCACCATTCGCGGGGATTTTTGCCCTGCTTATAGAACAAGCATAACTTCCCTTTTGCTGTTTTGAATAATACCGGATTCCAGCAGGGCAATTTTACAGAATCGTTCAAGCTGCTTGAAACCAGCTCAACCGGTTTGCTCCACTCATTATCGTCATAAACCGATGTCCAGATGCCAACATCCGGAGCTCCTTCGTATGATCCTCCAAACCAGGCTGTCATGAGCCTTTTGTTCGAAAGCTCCGCAATGGTAGAGGCATGGCATGCTTTGAACGGGGGATTTTGAAATATGAATTCACTTTTGACGAATTCAATTTTATAGTCTGCATCCTGGGTTTGGCCAAAAATGGTTTGTGAAATAAGAGAATTAAACAATGTAGTAATTAAGATATAATTTGCTGTAACTTTCTGAAAATTAATACCCTTTTTTTTGAAACGTGTTTTAACACAGAGGACCACAGAGGAAAAGTACACAGAGGGCCACAGAGAAAGATTCATCTCCTTCTCCGTAGAGCCCTGATTAATTAAATTCCTTGAAACGCTGTGCTTCATTATACTCTGTTTAATTAGTGCTTGCAAGAAAACTCTGTGTCAGATAAGAAAACAACAAATTCGAGGCTTGCGAAGTCGGAAAAAGCGGAATTTACATTAGGTAAATGAGCATTTTTCTGACAAGTGTAACATAGAAGTTGGTGTTTTCTTGCTGACACTAATTATATATTTTCGAAGCTGGCCTGTCTTCCGGTGCTGCCCCAAATTGTTTATTTGGCTCCGGTCCCATTTCAAATTCGAGGGTGCCTCCCTGCATAACATCCTTATACGTTATGTACGAACGAGTATATGCCAGGCCATTAAGCTTTGCCGATTGAATATACATGTTTTTTTCGCTGTTATTCAATGCTTTTAAGTTGAATTGCTTGTTATTAGGCAAACTTAGTGTTACCTCATCGAACAACGGACTGCCAAATACAAAGGCTCCATTCGCAGGGTTCGCAGGGTAAAACCCCATGGAAGAGAAAATATACCAGGCCGACATTTGGCCACAGTCCTCGTTGCCACATAATCCATCGGGCTTGTCGGTATATAGGGTACGCTGAATAAGACGGTTCTTTTCAGCCGTTTTCCATTGCTGACCAGCATAGGCATAGAGATAAGTAATGTGATGGCTTGGTTCGTTGCCGTGGGCATAGGTACCAATCAATCCCGAAATATCGGAGGATGCTTTTTCGCCCATATCGCCTTTTACTACAAATAAACTATCGAGCTTGGTGATGAATGGTTGGTCGCCGCCAAAAAGTTTGATTAAGCCTTCCACATCTTGCGGTACCAGCCAGATGTATTGCCATGCATTGCCTTCGGTATAATCGCCCCACTCGTGAATGGACTGAAAGGGGCTAAATGGCTCCCGGAACTTTCCGTTATCCAGTTTTGCCCTTACAAATTGTGTTTTAGGATCGAAGTATTGCGCGTATTGAGCAGCACGCTTTGTGTAATAGTCATAATCGGCTGTTTTACCCAGTTTCTTTGCCATTTGAGCGATACACCAGTCGGAAATGCAATATTCCATTGCTTTGGAAACAGATTCCTTTTCAATATCCGCAGGTATGTAGCCCTTTTCTTTGATATACTTCATTCCGAGGTCATCGCGGGTAGAGGATGCTTTCATGGCTTCGAAAGCCAGGTTTGCATCAAATCCTGTAAAACCTTTGAAATAAGCATCGGCTATAACCGGAATTGCACTATACCCGACCATACAATCGGTTTCGTTGCCCATCAGGTGCCAGATAGGTAGTTTACCCTGCTGCTTGTAAATGTTTAGCATGGTATTTACCATATCGTTTATCCGTTCGGGTTGGATCAGGGTAAAGAGCGGTTGCTCCGCCCGATAGGTATCCCATAAGGAGAAAATGGAATAGTTATTAAATCCGGGATTTGGATACACCTGCTTGTCGGCTCCCCTGTAATCGCCGTTGTGATCGTTAAAAAGCACAGGGTGCGTGTAGGAATGATACAGAGCCGTGTAAAAGGTTCTTAACTCATGTTCGTTTTTCCCTTTCACGGTAATTTTTCCCAATTCTTTGTTCCAGGCGTTGCGGGCATTTAAGGCAACTTTTTCGAAATCCCAATCGGGCACTTCTGCAGTAATATTGGCAAGGGCATTCTGCTCGCTTACAGGCGATACACCAACTTTCAGCAAAATTTCATCGCCTTTCTTGGTAGAGAAATTCAATATCCCAACCAGTTTCGCCCCTTTGGACGAATCGCCCGGTACCAGTTTTTCGTCTTCGAATAACTGAAGTGTTTCAATGGGTCTTGAAAGTTTTATGGCGAAATACAATCGCTGGTCTTTTGCCCAACCGGTCGAAAAGCGATAGCCAATATAGGTTTGAGCATCTACTTTTTTTAAGAAAGTAACCGTTGGCTGATCCCAGCCAATGCCATTGCTTAGGTTGATGGCAATATGTGCCTGCTCTGCTTCCGGGAAAGTGTATTTATGAACAGCCACCCGCTCGGTTGCAGTCAGTTCTACACGAATGTCGTATTTTTTCATTAACACAGAATAGTAACCGGCTTTAGCAGTTTCGTCCTGATGGGTATACAAGGATGCGTAGCCTTCCAAAGGTTTTTCCTGAGTTCCCGGAGTCGTTTTTAACTCGCCGGTATAAGGGGTAATCAGCACATCACCTAAGTCACCAATGCCTGTGCCACTCAGGTGCATTTGCGAAAACCCGGTGACTATACTGTCGGAATAATGATATCCCGAACACCAGTCCCAGCCTTTCACATAATTGGTAGGGCCCACCTGAACTCCACCAAAGGGAACATGCGCTCCCAGAAATACGTGGCCGTGATAGTCGGTTCCAATAAATGGATCGACGTACGAGGCTAAATCTGTTGGTTGGTTATCTCCTGTTTTATGCGAAGCGCAGGAAATGAAAAAAAGAAGACCCAGAAGAAGGAAATAATTGTTTTTCATTGATTTGGTTTTTATGCTTTGATTAGTAGACAATATTTATGTTCAGGAAAAGATTATCATTGCAGCTTTGAGACTGTTTAAAAATGGGACAAAATGTTTTTAACACAGAGAAACATGATTCGATCTCAAAATAAATTCTGCTCATTGAAACTTAATGCTATTTAGATATTTAAGGTATAGAGAAGGCACAGAGTTTTAAAAATCGCCAGCGATTTTCCCTCCGTGGCTTTTTGCTAAGTTATCAGGTCTGATCCTTCAACGCTTTATAATACATCACTCAAAATTGAAGGATTTTCTTTGGCGACCTTCAGCATGAGTTCCCCAAAAATAGTATTAGCCCAGGCAAACCAGCTTCGCGTATACTTTGATGCATCATCCACATGGAATGTTTCGTGAATAAACCCGGTTCCTGCATGCGTCTTCTTCAATATTTGCAGACAAGTACGAATTTCATCCTTATCCTTCGAGGTCATTGCCTGTAAAATAATACTCAGCGGCCATATCATCTCTTCGCCGACATGCGGACTAGCCAGTCCTGCTCCCGCTTTTCCCTTAAAATACCAGGGATTGCTCTCCGAGAAAATAAAGCGGCGGGTATTTAGATATAAGGAATCGCTTTCGCTGATGCATCCAAGGTAAGGAAGCGCCAGCAGACTTGGCACATTGGTATCGTCCATGAATAGCTGATTGCCGAAACCATCCACTTCAAAAGCTAACATTTGTCCAAAATTTAAATGGTTGGCTGATGCATACTTTTGTAAAGCCTTCTCGACCTCGTTCGCGAGGCTTTCGCATCGGTTGGCAAGGGTTTTATTATTCCTGATTTTCAGAAACATCTCCGCCATTTGGCGTAGCGAGACTACTGCAAAATAATTCGAAGGAATTAAAAAAGCATATATGGTGGCATCGTCGGAAGGACGAAAGGAAGAACAAATTAACCCTACAGGTTTAATCGGGTTTCCAAAGCCTCCTGCATTAAGGGTATCTGTCGCTTTTTCTGTTTTACGGGCAAAACGGTATGGACCCTTGTTGTTTTTTCGCTGCTGTTCTTCAAAGGTTGTAAGAATCAACTGCATTGTTTTTTCGTAGGCTGCAGTGAAAAAAGATGCGTCGTTGGTGTTTTTCCAAAAATGATATGCCATTCGCACAGGGTAACATAGGGAATCGATTTCCCATTTACGCTCATGGAGTTCGGGTTTCATATCGGTCATATCCGTTTCCCATTCACTACCGGTAGCTTCTTTATTAAAAGCGTTTGCATATGGATCAATGCTAATGCATTTCCCCTGGCGGTGAATTACTCCTAAAATGAGTTGATACAATTCTTTATCGTCTTTGATGTAGGGAAGGTAAGGCCAAACCTGGGCTGTTGAATCGCGGAGCCACATAGCATGAATGTCGCCCGTAATTACAAAGGTATCGGGAAGTCCATTCTTAACTTCAAATTCAACTGTGGTATCGAGGGTGTTCGGGAAACAGTTTTCAAACATCCAGGCTAATTCCGGGTCTTTGATTTTACTCTTTGTGGTAAGAATAACTGCTTCAATCGCTTTGCTGGTGAATTTTCGCTTTCCCAAAGGAGGACGATTGGAAACAAATTCCAACTTACTTTTTGCAGCATTTACAAATGACGGGACTGTAAGTATTGCTGCCGAAACCACTCCGGTTTGTGCTATGAATTTTCTTCGGTTTATCATACTATTTTGGTTGATACATATGTAACAATTGTTTGAAATTAATGAATTAGCGCTTTGTCAATCTCCTATTATGCTGTTAAACAAGTGTAACTATTGGTTGATTTTTTGACCTTTGGACAAATGAAAAATTTCTTTCAGTCGAATGTCCTCTGATGAGGCACCTATTTGCACCTCAAAATCACCAGGTTCCACTACCCAATCCATATCAGGATTCAGCAATTTTAAATCATCGGCAGTGAGAGTAAAAGATACGGCTTTTTCCTGTCCGGCTAAAATATTTATCCTCCTGAATCCTTTCAATTGCTTAATGGGCAATACTACAGAACTAACTTTATCGCGCAGGTACAATTGCACCACCTCATCGCCTGCGTATTTCCCGGTATTTTTAAGGGTGCAGTGCACATGAACTTCCAATTTATCAGGTATTTCGGAAACCGTAATTTGCAACTTGCTATATTCAAATTGCGAGTAGCTCAATCCAAAGCCGAAAGGAAATAATGGAGTTGCCTCTCCTTCGACGTAGTCATGTTTAACGGGAAGTTTATAATTGTAATAAATAGGTAACTGTCCAACCGAACGGGGAATAGAAATTGGTAAACGGCCAGCCGGGTTGTAGTCGCCAAACAAAATATCTGCCAGTGCATTTCCGCCTTCCAGACCAGGATACCACATATCGATGATAGTTCGAACATGGCTTGCCGGCCAGTTGAGATTCAATGGACGGCCTTTTATAAGCACCAAAACAACGGGGGTACCCGTTTTAACTATTTCCTGCAATAGCTCCAGCTGTTTCCCCATCAGGTCGAGGGAGGTACGGTCGAAGCCCTCTCCACTTTCCATATCGCTTACAGCTTCCTCTCCTTTTGTTTGCGATACGTTGGCAGCTCCGGTACTTTCATACGATGTTTTGAAATCGCGGGCACTGGAACCTCCTAAAACAACCACGGCAACCTGCGATTTACGGGCGGCTTCAACAGCCTCGGCAATATTGGCAGTAGATGTGTCGCGAATGGAACAGCCTTTTACATACCTAACTTCAGTACCTTTGCCTACTTTATTTTTAATGCCTTGCAATACGGTAACAACATTGTTTTCGGACTGCGGTGCGGTATAATCGCCCAACTGATTATAGATATTATCGGCGTTTGGCCCGATAACAGCAATGCTTTTAATATTTTTATCCAACGGAAGCAGATTACCTTCGTTTCTGAGGAGAATTGCCGATTCGCGGGCCACTTGACAGGCCAGTGCAATATGTTCGGCATTGCGAATTTCAGTCAGCGGTTTTTTAGTATCCACATATGGATTCTCGAACAAGCCCATTTCGAATTTCAGTTTTAAAACGCGACTAACGGCAACATTTAATGTCTGTTCAGAGACAAGGCCTTTTTGCAACGCTTCGAGCAACGCTTTTCCAAAACCATTTCCACCCAAATCGGCATCCAAACCAGCGTTTATAGCCATCGAGGCCGATTCGGCAGTATTTGCAGCCACATGATGGGTGTAATAAATTCCTTCGACACTTCCTAAATCGGACACCACAAATCCCTTGAATCCCCATTGTATGCGCAACAAATCAGTTAACAGAAATTTATTGGAAGTACATGGAATTCCATCCAGCGAATTATAAGAAGTCATAACTGAATACGCACCCGCATTAATAACTTTTTGAAAGGGGGGCAAATAGTTCTGCATTAACTCCCGCGTTCCAACGGTAACGCTGCCTCCGTTTTGTCCACCTTCCGAAACCCCGTAAGCTGCTAAATGCTTTAGTGTGGAAGCAACATTTACGCCACTGTTCAGGCTGGTTCCCTGAAAACCTATTACTATGGCTTTGCCCATTTCGCCAATCAAAAAAGGATCTTCGCCAAAGGTTTCTTCTACCCGCGACCAACGTGGTTCGCGAGCCATATCCAGAATGGGGCCGTAGCCAATATGGGCGCCTTGTAACCGGGTTTCTTTGGCGATGGCCCTGCCCATTTGCTCAACCAATTCCGGGTTCCAGGTACTGGCTTGCCCAATTGCGGTAGGGAAAACAGTTGTTCCAATAGCCATATGGCCGTGCATGCATTCCTCAGCAAATAGCATGGGAATGCCCAAGCGGGAATTTTCTACCGAATATTTTTGCAAGGCATTGGTCGCCTCGGCAGCTTGTTGCGGAGTTAAACCGGTAATTAGTGTTTTTCGTGTCCAGGGATCGGCGCGCAAAGTCGCCCACAACATGCCAATTTGTTGTTCCTTGATTGCCTTTTGAAAACTTTCGCTGGCGACAATTTTTGAACCCTGTTTTTGGTACATTTCCCAGCCAAGCAAAGCGGTAACCTGGCCGACCTTTTCATCAATGTTCATGCGACTTACAAGGTCAGCTACCCGCTGATCTATAGGGGTTTTTGCATCTTTATACAGTAGCTTTGGCTCACCCGGCTTAGTTTGTCCTATTGCAAAGGAGCAAGCCGCTGCTAACATTATAATTGATGCAATATATAGTCGTTTATGCATATGTAAATCCAATTATTTTATTTCAAAGGGAATAATTGCTCTTTTACATTCCAACCAGCAATTGAAACACTTGAGTTTGCAGTATTATCCGATGGAGCAAACTCCAGGGTGATAGTTTTCTGTTCGCCCGGCAACACCGAAATATAATTATCGCTATAAAAAACAGGTAGAACTCGCTTTTTAGTTTGATTGTTCACAAGAGAAATCCGGTTGAAAAATGCCACCGGTCCATTTGCCGGATTGATAATTGTAACATCTACTTTCCCTTCGGATACTTTTTTAATAACCGTTTTAACCTGTGCCTGCTGCATTTGCTGCAAACCCGAATAATTTCCTGTTGTATCGGGCAACCAATAAAGATTGTCGCTCAATACTTCCTTTTTGGTATTTAAAAGACGCACTACCAGGAATCCGCCTTGTTTTTCTTTCAGCGCATCCATTTCTTTCTTTACCGAAAAATATTTCTGAACCGAGGTAGGGCTTATGTCACAGAAAACCTGACTTACCAGGGATTCTTTGCCCTGAATGTCGATTGTTTTTACCTGAAGCATTACATCGTGGTAGCCATTAAAAGCATTATTTACGGTCATTATCATTCCATCCACAGGATTACACATGGCGTGTAACATTTCTCCGGCATTGTGAAGTCCGTAAAGACAAGCATTCGGATCGAGATAGTAATCGTACATCTGTCCGCGCAAGGCAGTCCAAGGGTTCTGGGTTTTCCAGATAATGGTTCCCGTATACCAATCCCAGGCATGAGAACTAAAACCTTCAATCAGGGCGCGGTATTGATCGTAATTCACCAATTGAGCTTTATTTGCAAAATCCCTGACATCGGTTGGCTTTCCGTAGGCATCAATAAAGGAACCATACCCAATATCTTTGTGGTATTGCCATACCGAATCAACTTTTCGTAACCCATAATCGGGTACCACCATATTTTCCTTTGGAATAAAGCGTTCCAGCGATTCATAATCGCCAGTACCCACATTTCCCACTTCGGAGTTAAAAGGGAAGGTTCGGGTTTCCCAAAAAAGGCTCACAGGCTGAATGGTATATGGTCCGTCGCCATTCCCTCCCAGGGAATTGTACGACATGCTATCCGAATTTGAATAAGAGAAAAAATAACGCGTACCATCCAGTTTTGGCAAGATGGAATCGTTCATTGCCCGAAAGATATCTTCCGGAGGGACAATCTCGTTGCCTCCACAATAGAATGCAAGCGAGGCATGGTTTCGGATCATTTTTACCTGATCGGTCACTGAATTCAAAAATAATTGGTGATCGTCGGGGTAGTTGCGACGGGTCCATTGGTCTTCCTTCTTCATAGGATCGAGCCAACGGCCGTTGCAGTCGCCCGATGTCCAGAAATCCTGAAATACAAGCATTCCATATTTATCGCATGCCTTGTAAAACTCGGGCCGTTCGGTGAGGGCACCTCCCCAGATTCGAATCAAATTCAGGTTCATATCGCGATGAAAGCGTATTTCGGCATCGTAGCGTTCGTCGGTAAACCGCAACATCGCATCGGAGATGATCCAGTTTCCCCCTTTAATAAATATTTTTTGCCCGTTTACATGCACCTGCATGCTGCGGGTATGACTGTTCCATTGGTTTTGAATTTCGCGGACTCCTACCTCAAGTGATTCGGTGTCAAAAACTTGGTTGGTACTGCTAACAAATTGAAAAGTTACCGGATATAAATGCTGTTCACCATATCCACTGGGCCACCAGAGTTTGGGATTTGCCAGTGTAAGATTGGGCAATTGAATTTCGACGGTTGATTTTGGTTGAATCGTAACTTCCTTCATAATAACATTCCCGTCGAATTTGTATTGTAGTATTCCGGTGATTGCCTCCCGAGTGGGGTTTTCAATTTCAGCGGAAGCTTTAATGATAGCGGGTTGCTGTGCCTTGCCCGGATAGCGTTTGCCCGGAACAAGGGTAATGATATGCGGGTTTTTCAGATTAATGCTTTGCGTTTTCTCAATGGTGACTTTATCCCAAATGCCGGTATTGCGGTCGCGGATAGGTTGAATCCAGTCCCAGCCAGCAGTATATTGATGTGCTACATTTCGTGCAATGGTACCATCTCCCCCTTGTCCACCGTTTGGATTACCAACAGGATCGGAAGGGTAGACAATTACTGCCAACCGGTTATTTCCATCCTTTGCTAATAAACTTGTAATATTATAGGTTTGACGTAAGAACATCCCAACATGGGTTTTAGGATTTACCTTATGCCCGTTGAGGAAAATATCGCAGCTATAGTTCACCCCCCGAAAATTCAGCCAAACCAGTTCATTTCCTGAAGCCGGTTTCTCGTTGAAATCCTTTACAAACCAATAGGTATAATAATCGCGGCCGGTGAAATAAATATCCGGGATTTTTTTGTTGTTCATTCCGAAAAATGGATCGGGAACCAGTTTGTTATTGAGCATGGTGGTTAATACTGTTCCGGGAACTGTGGCAGGAAGCCAGCCAGAAAGTTTATAGGAACGATCGGAAAGTTTTTCGCCGGGCACCTTTACTTTGGAGATATTTGTGCATTGCCAGCCGCTATTAAGTTCATAAACGTTTTGGGCATGCAACCCAATTATTCCCAGGGTAAGGAAAACAGACAGTATGGAAATTCTTACATTCATAGTGTAATTATTTTGAAAATTATTATCGAACAAGCTGGTTAATAAATTATTAAAATCTCAGCTGCTTGATTTTTAAAGGAAACTAAGTTAGTTCAATGAACGAACTAATCAAACTAAAATGAACAGTGTTTTATCAACAATTTAAACGTCTTTTAAAGGGCGGATCAGCATAATATTTTTGGTGTTATACTTCACATTATCCGAATTTGTGAGTCATTTAGAAAATTATTGGCGTAAGTAAGAAGTACTGCCATGCTTTTAAACGCGCGCCGACTTCAAAATTGGAAATTAAGAAATTCAAAAAAGCTTTAATAAATGGTAAGATATATATTATAAGATAAGAGCTGCCTCAAAAAATGAGACAGCTCCATCTAAACTAAACTACTACTTAACTACAAATTGTTTTCTTATCATAATTCAATGTCGTTTAGTTAAGGATATTCGACCCCGGCTGGGGTCGCCTGTTTTTAGAAAAATTGAACACTCTATAAACATCTGACCCCGGCTGGGGTCAAACATCGATTCTTAACTAAACGACATCGTATCATAATTATTAAATTAGAAATTGCTTCCGCCAGTATCCCACCATAAACGGGTACCAATTTCGTCCTTACCACCAAGTTTTGTAGTTGCATCAGCAACACCTGCAGCATTACCCGTTCTTTCACCATTTACAAACGGCATTCTTTTAATGAAATCATCTTTAGCAATTACGCCCCAGTCAGCATTACTATCATTCTTTGCATTGTAAGGTAATTTTGGGTATCCGGTCCTTCTATGGTCAACCCATGCTTCCAATGAATTGGTGAAACCATCTATCCACTTTTGGGTGATGATTTTTTCTAATTTCAATTCGTTGTCATCTGCTTCATTCCAGGCAACTGTGATTGTAGACCGCGAAGTGTAATCATTTTTAGCATCTTTAGGGTCAACATAATTGATTGGTTTGCTTGTTGCATCGGCAAGGTAAGCCTCAGCTCCACTGGCGCCCCAATCGGCAAATGACAGCTTAACGCCTTCTTCGTAATTGGTTTTGGCTGAACCAGCCCCTGACCAGCCCCTGAGGGCGGCTTCGGCTTTCAGGAAACTAACTTCCGCAGCAGTCATATACCTTCTTGATGTTACTGTATTGAAACTTTCGGCAATCTTCGAATACGAAACCCGTTGGTCTTTAGCATCCAAATAAGCACCGCAGCGAATACCTTTGTATGGATAATCAGGATGGTCTGTAACCAATGAATTGTCAGTTACTGGAGCAAAGTATTTCGAAATCCGGCCATCCTTTAACCCTACAAGAAACGATTCCATTCCGTCGCCCATTCGGGTATCGTCCCATTGGTAGCAGATCATTGCAATCGGTATAATATTTCCTAACAGGGAAACATTATAATTATCGGCATTGGAAGTTATTAAACCACCCGGATCGCTCATAGCTTTTTCGCCTTGAGTTTTTGCCAATGCCGGAGCAACTTTTGCTATGCGAATAGCTAAACGCAAGCGCATTGAATTAACAAGTTTCATCCATTTTGTAATATCGCCTTTATAACTCTGATCAAACTTTGTAAAACCCTTATAATCCTTGTTTGCAGAAAAATCGGTTTGAATACTGTCTAACTGCTGGAAAAATAGGTTGTATAAATCTGATTCTTTATCATAAAGAATTGTTGAAGCGGTAGTACCATAATTGGAATAGATTACCGGTCCATGGTAAGCAGTAAGCTTAGACATGGAAAGTATTCTAATTAATTTAGCCCAGGTTGCAAAAAGAGGTAAATTATTCTCTTGAGCCAATCGGATTACTTGCTTTGAAGGAGACATTACATCGCCATAAACCCGATCCCAATAAGTATTCCAACGGATATAATAAGTAGTATTATTAACACTTCCCACAAAAGGGGTAGGAGTGCCTAATTGACGGGTAAAATTGTCGTGAACCAGGTTTTCTTCAATTTGATGGCCAAAAAGATTAAACATTAAACCTTTGAATGGTGAGCCAACAAGGTTGAAATCTTGTTGAAGCAATTCATCCGAAATAGTATAGGGGTTTTGGTTCGTTGTTTCAAAGTCCTTTGTGCACCCTGCGAGAACACAAAAGAAAAGTGCTGTAATTATTATTTTCTTCATAAGTATTTTTTTACGATTTTTTAGAAAGTAACCTTAATATTAAATCCATAGTATCTTGTTGCTGGAGCTCCAAAAACGTCAGCTGACTGCATAGAGTTGTTTGTACTCATAGCTTGTTCAGGATCGAATGGTGCCTTTTTGTAAAAGAATAATAAATTCCGGCCAATACCAGAAACAGAAACCTCTTTTACAGGGATGTTAAGTTTTTTGGTATCGAAGTTATAACCTATAACTATTTGTCCCAACCGCACGTTTGTTCTTGAATAAACATAAGGCTCCATGATTTTATTTCTATCGCCGATGGCCGAATAGTAGGTAGCTGCATCAATTGATGTTACAGCAGTGGTTCCTTGAATAGCGTTAATTGGGATAGTACCGGCATCTCTTGCATCAGCGCTTCTTTTACTTACGCCGTATGCATCAAGAAAAGCCTCTGTTTTTGAGAATGCCACACCACCAAACTTACCATTGATAAGCATACTTAAATAAAAGTTTTTAAAGCTTACAGTATTGTTCCATCCTAGAGTCCAGTCAGGATTAACATTCCCAACCTTAGTTTGTTTAGCTGCTTTGGTTGGAACTCCTTTGGAGTCGAGTATAATTTGACCGGCATCGTTTCTTGCGAATTCGTAAATGTAAACATCGTTGTAAGAACCACCGGCTTTAATAATGGAAGCAAAGCCTTCATCATCTCCACCTTTTTGATAATCAGGGTTTGAGGCGATCAGTTCAACAATTTCGTTTTTATTGTTTGCAAAGTTAAAGGACGTTTTCCAACTTAAATTACTCGTTTTAACTGGTTCAATATCCAGGGTAAGTTCTGAGCCTTTGTTAACAATTTTCCCTGCATTTACATAATAATAGGTATAACCCGAACCAGAAGGAGCGGTTAGTGTAAGGAACTGGTTTTTGCTTACATCGTAATAGTAAGTGTATTCTAATCCCACTCTTCCACTAAAGAACCTCCATTCTGTCCCTAATTCGTTACTGGTTATCGTCTCAGGTTTTAAGGTGGTGAATGGAACCTGGGTATTTCTGTTGATACCTCCAATGCCATCAGGGCCTCCAGTACCTCCGATTGAATTAAATGGGTTAACAACATTAAAAGGTACTTCATTTGCTGTCTGGGACCAGGAACCTCTTACTTTGGCGAAAGAAATTGCTTCTGGTAATTGAACCATTTGGCTTACAAGTGCTGTAAGACCAACTGCGGGATAAAAATAGGATTGATTACCAGTCAATGCCAATGTTGAAGCATAGTCGTTACGTCCCGAAAGGTCTAGATAGATCATATCTTTAAACCCAAGTTGAATGTTTGCAAATACACCGTCTTTTGTGGTTTTTTCAACAGTTTGATTGATCATTGTATTGTATGGAAGGTTCTGAATCGCATAAAAGTTAGGGTACATTAAAGAAACAGTACCGTTACTAAAATTAATACCATCGTTAAAAATATTTTGCTGATGGCTAACACCAACGATTCCAGTTAAGCTTAGCTTCCCAAAATTATTGTTATAACTCAAAATTCCATCAGTATAAAATGACTGATCGTTGTATTTACTATAATCCCACTTCCCGTTTGGGCTAACACTTACTGAGTTTCCGGCAGCGGCATATCGGTTGTCGTATAATTTATCGGCAAAGTCAACATTTCCCCTGGCTTCGAACTTAAGGTGTGAGGTAATATTATACGCCAACTTTACGCTTGCAATAATACGTTTGGTTTTTTCGGTTTTTGGGTTTTTATATAATTCCCAATAAGGATTGTTTTGCTTTTCTTCGGTAGAAAACCAATTCATCTTATACATATTCCTATCCTTATCAAAAACCTGATAATTTTCTTTATACGATGCAAAATCCCTTTCGCGTGGGAAAAGATATAAACCAGTAAGGGCATTGTTATAATACCCGGCACCCGGACGATTATTGGCAGTTTCGTAAGCAACCATTACATTCGAACTTACAGTAAGTTTATCTTTCAATAACTTGGTTGATTGATTAAACGAAAAGTTATTTTTTTGATATTCATTGGTAGGTATCACGCCGCGAGCAGTGCTATTGGCATACGAAAAATATACGGTGGTTTTTTCGTTTCCACCACTAATTGAAACAGAATTTGTTGCATTAAACCCCGTTTGAAAAAAATCTTCGATATACGATTTTTGATAATCCCCTGCAGTTGTAGACCAACTATAGTCAGAACCGTTAACAGCCCCATATTTGTACTGAAATTCGGGAAGACCCGATACGGATTCGAAAATGGTGCTTGAATTAAAGCTCACAGTTGTCTTTTCAGCTTTACCTTTTTTGGTGGTAATAAGAACAACTCCGTTTGCTCCCTGGCTACCATATAGAATAGAAGCATTGGCACCTTTCAGAATGTTGATATTTTCAATATCATCGGGATTGATTTGCGAAAGACCATCCCCACGATCAGTTCCACCATAGGAACCAGGCTGTGAGCCTTTGTTGTTTACCATTGGAATACCGTCGATAACATAAAGTGGTTCGCTTAGTCCATTCAGCGATTTGTTACCCCTTAATACTGCTTTCGTGGAACCACCGGCTCCTGAACTATTTGTTTTAATATCAATACCAGCAGCTTTTCCGCTCAGCGCATCCATAAAGTTTCCGTTGGATGCTTTGCGTATTTCGTCGCCTCCTACTTGCTGCGATGCATAAGTCAATGTTTTTTTGTCGCGTTTAATACCTAACGCAGTAACTACTACTTCGTTAAGCTGTTTAATGTCTTCGATCAGGGTCATATTAACCTCTGTTCTATTGTTAATGGCAACCTCTTCGGTTAAATACCCGATAAAGGAAAAAGTCAGGGTGGCATCTCCCGAAGGGACATCAATATTGTATTTACCATCGATATCGGTAACAACGCCAATGGTGGTTCCCTTAACAACAACATTTACACCAGCAATAGCTTCCCCTTTCGAATCGGTGATTGTTCCTTTTACGGTAATATTTTGCATTGCTTCGCCCGAAGGAGTGATCACTACCAGATTATTATTCATAATAGAATAATTTATACCGGTGCCTGCAAATAATTTGGTTAAAATACCTTCGAGTGAACTTTCTTTGGCATCGATGCTTTTTAGAGAATTCATGTTCACTAAATCAGAACGATATAGAAATTTATAAGAAGTCTCCTTTTCGATATTTTCGAAAATTTCCTTTAGTGTAACATTCTGTAAAGATAAATCCAATTTTGTCGATTGCGAATAAACAGACGCAGATAGATTATACAATCCAATTGTAAATAGAAGTAGTACAAGTTTCATGATATTTAATGTTTTTCTTAGGTGGACATAATACTTACCACATAAGCAATTATCTTGCTTTTTTTTCATAATTTTAACCGATTTAATTTTACAATTAAGTTCAATTCCCTTGTTGACTGCAAGGGAGTTTTCGAAAGACTAATCCATTTTATTAACGGTAAAATAGACCTGTCTTTATCGAAACTTAGAGGGAGAGGGCCTGGCTCTCTTCCTCTTTTTTGTTACGTAAAAGGTTTCATAATCATAGTCTTAGTTTAGAATGTAGTTAATGATAATGCTCATTTTTATAAGTAATTATTTTGATTTCAGATAAATATCGCGAAACACCATTTCATATTTGTAAGAATGCTGCGACGATAATTTTAAAGCTTCCATGGCTTGATTAATTGTTTCTTTGTCCAGGTTGCCGGTAAAGCGATAGTTTTTAATTTCTTCGTCCTGAAAATGAATTTTCACATCATACCAACGTTCCAGTTTGATTGCCATATCTCCAAACCTTTCATCGTTAAACAATAGTTTCCCTTCTTTCCAAAGGTTTTCCTGATCAGGATTAATGTTGGGTGCTAGCATTAATTTCGGTTTGTCTTTACTATCCATTCTGGGGGTTCCATTCTTTGATTTTGTGGAGCCATCGATACTCAAGGAATCACTAAAACTTCCCTTTTTAAAAGTTAATTTATCTTTTGGCTTTAAAAATATCTCATGATCATAATCTGATTTCCCTTTATTGGGAATTACGCTAAGTTTCCCTTCAATTAAGGTTGTTTCGATGTACCGCTCGTCCGCATATGCCTTTACATTAAAGGAAGTACCGTAAACCTTAATTTTAAGATCGGAGGTATGAACAAAAAATGGTTTTTCCGTATTTTTTTTAACATGAAAGAACGCTTCTCCTTCAACGGTTACTTCTCTGATTTTTTGATTATATGCAACCGGATAGCGTATTGAAGTTTCTGAGTTTAACCAAACATGTGTGCTGTCGGGTAGAATAATTTGAGTCCGCTGCCCCCTGGGAGAATATATATAAGTAAACTCCCCGTTGCCGTTTCTTTTAAGTTGTTCATATTGTAACCAAAAAAACAGCGAAAATCCAATTAAAAGTAAAAATCCAGCAGCAGCTCCGGCTAAACAGTATAGTCTAGTTCTTGAGAATGATATCATCTTATCGGCAGGTTTAATAACCGATACCAGGTCGTTCCATTGTTTTGTGGTATTTTCCCAAGTGTTGTTAAGGAGTGCTTCTTTTATTGATTCGTCTTCGGCTATCTCATCGTAAACAGTTCTGTTAAATTCTGAGGAATCCCGCCATTGGTTAAGTAATTCGCGATCGTGTTCTGTTATTTGATTCTGCAATAACTTCTTAAATAACTCCCATGGAATATGCATGCCCATAAACTATTGTTTAAGCTTAAGGCACTTAATTTTGACGTTACCACTAAATGACTTTTGATTTTTTTTAAATTATTTTAAGATTCCCTTCGAGGCTGTTTATAAATGGAACAAAATGTTTTTTTACACAGAGAAACATGTTTTGATCTTAAAAACAAATTCTGTTTATTGAAAATTAATGCTATTACATAGCATAGGGTATTGAGAAAGCACGGAGGACACAGAGTTTTAAAAATCGCTGGCGATTTTTCCTCCGTGATCTCTGAGCCTTCTCAAAAATCGACATTGATTAGTTGCTCTTTGGTATATACCATCACTATAATTGCATAATAATTATAATTATTTCTCTGTGTTAACTTTAAACAGTTTCTTAACTCATTAAAAATAACTGCATATAGAAAGGCCTGAGAATTGTCCGCAATTTCTTTAATGCTATCCCCATCTGGTTTTCGACTGTATTAACCGAAATGTTTAAAAGTTTGGCGATGTCTTTATAATTCATATCTTCTTCGCGGCTTAACCGAAAAATTTGTTGGCAGCGGGCAGGTAGTGTATTAATGGCATTATCGATAATTTGTTCGAGTTCCTTTATTTCCAAAATAGTATCCGAAGATTTATCTTCGATAGAAGTAGAACTGGCAATGTTTTTATTGATTGATTCCCTTTTGGAAGTATTTCGGATTTGATTTAGCGCTTTGTACCTCCCCGCTGAATATAAATAGGAAGCTAACGAAGACCTTATTTCAATTACCTGCCTGTTCTCCCATAAATAAACAAAAACATCCTGCGCAATATGGTCTACAAGAAGTTGATTCTTAAAAAGTAATAATAAATAGCGGCATAAATTACTGTAATGCTGATTAAAAATTACCTCTAAAGCACGAATATCCCCTTCTTTCAATTTTTGAATAAGATATGTTTCTTCTGAGATATTCATGTAAAATTTAAGTTAAGCTTAAGCGGTTTATGGAACTTTCAAGACTAATAATATACCTCTTTTCCAGAGAAATGCTAGGAAATTCAGTTCGTCAACAGTTAAATAATACGCAGCAAAAATACCAATAAATAGTTAATACCAATTTAGAATTAATTAACATCCCTCCTAATTTTTGTTAAAAACCGATAGCTTACAGGAAACCAAAATGTAAAGGGGAGATCAATTTTTTTGTAAAATTATTGACTTCCTTCATTTCGATCGTCCTTCTTTGCGCAGGAAATATGATCTTGTTCCATTTCCCGCAGCTTTTCAAAACTCATCAGTTTTATTATACTCAACCGTTCAGGAATGGGAAGCTGGCGAATCGCAAATAATGGACAAAACGGATCGTTTTTGCCATGGGGACAAGAAAACAATAACCCGCACAAACGAATCAATGGATCCATACTTTTTTCAAGTTAGTTTACTTAGTGTCGGCAAGAAAACGCCAATTTCTTCGTTACGCTTGGCAGAAAAATACTCATATACGAAAAGTAAACTCCGCTTTTTCTGCCTTCGCAGGCCTTGACCTTGGTGTTTTCTTATCCAACACAATGTTTTCTTGAATGCACTACTTATTAAAAGATTGAAATTTGAATCATATCCGAACATATCTTACTATCAATCTGTATGTTTTAAATATTTAACTTCTAAAAAGAGTTTTAAAGTCTCATCTTTTTTCAGAAACAGATAATTCCCAATTATTATTAAAAAATCCGGCAAACTTTAAACCTTTAATTCCATCTTTAACCAAGTCTGTCGAGAAAATCATATAATCGGGAAAACCACTTCCACCCGAAAAATATTGGTTGGCATCGGCAGCATGCATTCCCTGAATTCCTGTTCCTGTAATAACAGCTACAGAGGCGATTTTACTATCGGTACGAGGCCACATAAAATAAGCGCCCAAATCGTTTCCATTTAAAACCTCTTTGCCAAAACTGATACTTCCCCGTTTTACCACGATAGGACAGTTTGAAATTAGTTTGCTATAGGCGCTATTGGTTGTTGCATTTCCATATATTATAATCCCCCGGTCGGGATAACTTGCTGGATTAAAATCCTTATCGGAAATCATATCTACAGCGCCATTCCCACGGTAATACCATGTTTCGGCATCGAACCGGGCTTTATTGAAGGCCCAATTATTCTCTTCAGTGGTTCCGGACGTACCGTAAACAAATACCATTCGGTTATTAAAAGGTTCTTTAAAAGTGCCGTTGCGGACAATACCTTTCTGAAATTCATCGGGAACATTACCAATAGCCCACTTTTCCGTTTTATGAAGGTAAATTTTTGAAGTGCCTTCTCCTTTTCCTATTTCGAACGATTGCCCATCAATTGAAAGACTGATGTTTGAATTAGTTTTGAATGAAGCAACATCAATCGCCAGAATACTAATATTTTCGGTAGTCCCAAGAATCGTATTTTTTTCGGTATTCCGGGTTAATTTATACCTGCTGTATTTGAGCGATTCCGATTGTTGCAGAATGGTTGCCCAATAATACGATGCAGAAATTGCAGTATTTGCAGTTGAAAATTCAATGACATTTCGGGTACTGTCGTGCGGAATGGTGTGCCATTTAAAAAAATCGAACAATGGAGCCCAATCTACGCTTTGGTCGCCAAACCAATGGCTGCCGCCGGGATATTCAAAATAGCTGAAATCCTTATGAAAGCTGCTAAGCTCTGCACGCATCTGCCGCGCATAATCTACCGAAACAACTTTATCGCTATCGCCATGATGGATATATATTCCGGATGCATTATAATTTTTAAGCAGTTGAAGCACATTGCTTCCGTTGCTGGCTTGAAACAGATTTTTTTCCAGCTCATTTTCCGAGGGCTGTGGAATTTTTCCATCGGCCGAACCGTATGCCATGAGCGATGGATACCCGGCGCATGGGGCAATGGCTGCCCATTTGCCAGGATAAGTTGCGCCCAGATACCAAGTGCCGTGCCCCCCCATGGAATGACCGGTAAGGTAAATGCGTTGCGGATCGGGATTAAACTTGTTTATAGCAATATCCAATACTTCCAGAGCATCAATCCGACCCCAGTCTTCCCAGTTAAAACCTCGCGGACGGCGGTTAGTAGGGGCTACCAAATTCCCCCAGTCTTTTTGCTTGTATGCTCTTGCTTGTCCTATGGCCTCCACACCTGCACCATGTACCGATAAAAAAAGCGCAGAAGGACTATCACTCGTTTTACTTTGAGGGCTTACTCCGTAATACTGAACGCTCCCATCGATACTACTTATGAAGGTGTTGCTATAATGATCCTGCGGAGTAACGGCTTCGATAGAAACAGTTTTCGAATCGAGAACTTTTCCTTTATAAACCAAAATTACTTCGCAATTATATGTGCCCTTTTGAGTAATTCCCGACCCATCCAGCTTAAATGGAACCTTCCGGCTCGAAAGTGGTGCGATGGCAGGTATAGGAACTTCAATCTTTTTGTCATTTAATACAGTTTGAAAGGAGGCTCCCGTAATTGGTTTATTCGAAGCATTTATAACAACCACGCCACCCCACTGAGGTTCATTATTTTGACCAAGAACTACATGGGGCAACGTTGGATCTTCGGTATGGATTAAAACTGGTGTTTCGGGGAATAAAATCCTTGCTTTAATTCCCTGATACATGAAACGGGAAGTACGGATGTAAATTTCGTTAACCCCTTTTTTAAATTTAACGGGAATATAGAGCCAGCCATCCGAATAAATATCTCCCGCATGCGGTTCTCCATTGAAATAAAACATAGAGTTACCTCTGATATTCAACACTGCATTTTGCTCTTTTTGAGCATTGTAAGTAAGATAAATATATCCGTTTGAAGCTTCACGGCTGGTGAACCTTCCGGCGGTATCAGCTTTGACTGCTTTCCATAAAATATCCTGACCTTTGTTGTTTGTAAAAAAAACCTGTCCGCTTTTTGGAATTTGATAGCCAGGTGAAAAATAACGATAAACAAACTGGTCGTTATAAAGCCCTTCCCGGCCATATTGGTGGGAATTGGCTATGGCAAGCCCTTCGGAAAAAATATATACTTTTTGGGCAACAGAAGGGTATATGAAAAAAAAGCAGAATAGAACAGAGAAAAGAAGGGATTTCTTTATCATAACTTTAATTTTAGAGATAAAAAAACAGGAAGGTCACAGACTTTCATCTGAGTACCTCCCTGTTGCAACAACTAACTAACCATTTATAAACCTAGATGTCAATATCGTAAGTTTTATTCTTACCATATTTTAGATTATTTTACTTTTTATCCCACCAAACACGGCCAAACTCGCTGGTTGGTTCACCAAAGTCGGGATCAGCTTTCATATCGTCGATCCTTTTCTTGTAATTGTCGTAGTTTGGAGTTCCTTCTAACGGATAAGTAAAACGAAGCCTGCGAGGCATAACTTGTTTTACGCCGCCAACAAATACATTTTCCAAAGCAACAATTTGCGATGTTGCTGTAGGGAAACCGGTTCTTTTCCATAATGCCCAACCTTCGTTCGAGTTTTTGAAATGCTCTATGTAGGTTTGCGCATAAATTTGCTCCAAACCTTTAGCAGGATCCCATTTAATATCGGGCTGATTCATAAAAGCAGTTTTTTCGTCGGCAGTAATGGGCGAATAATCATGAATTTTACAATAATTGCCAACATAGTTCCACTGATCAACAGAGGCACTTACGCCATCAGTATACCATTGTTCGGCTGTTTTGGAATTTGTTACACCTAACAAAGTAAATTCGGCCGCCATAAAACAGAAATCAGCATAAGTAACGTTTGGAAACCATGTTCCGCCAGATCCGGAATCATAATATCCCGAGAAAAGGCGAACCTGAGGCTTATTAACAGCCTGCATATCAATTGCCCGGTTATTAGGATCCAATGTTCTTCTAACATATTTAGGATCAGCACCACCTCCATCGGTATTAGCTGTTCCGCCTTCCCAACGGGTATAATCTACAGGGATAAGATTAGTAGGATTAGCGGCATTAAATTCTGTAACATTTGCAGAGCTTAAATTATTAATCCGGTAAAACATGCGTCTTCTTGGATCGTTATATTTATTCAAATAATTCATCATGGTCCTCGATGCTCTGATTAGATCATTGACAGCTGAGTAGTCGCCATTATCAGAATATTTACCATCGAGCCAGAAGATAAAACTATCATCGTTACTTGATTGAATATCCTGCGGATTTGCAAGTACCTCAGCAGCTATGGCTATAGCTTTAGTCTGATCTCGTTTGAGCAGCCGTAAAGCTATACGAAGCCTTAATGCGTTGGCCGCTTTTACCCATTTGGTAATATCTCCGTTGAATGCAACATCATAACCCGCTAATGATATCTGATTCTGATTGGTTTTGAACTTATTTACAGCTTCTTTGAGTTCAGCATCCCATATATCATATAACTCGGGTTGGGTATCAAATTTAGGTTCGGTATTTGCCTCACCCGAACGTAACGACCATCCCTCTTTATATGCAAGCGAACCATGCATATCAGTAGTAAGAATACCCTGGTAAATAAGAATAACACGCGCTGCTTCAATTAAATTGGAATATTTTTCCTTCTCTGCCGCATGATTTGTTTCTACATAATATTCGATATGCTTTGCATATTTACCGGTATTTAGCCAGCAAACTCTGTATCTCTGTTCGCCAATATTCGGATTCCAGATAGTGTAAACCGTAGGAGTATTTCCGATAACCCTGCATCCATATTGCATCCATCTCATTTGGGCAGTATAAAAGTCGTAATACCATTCCCACGAACTGCTCCGGGTATTCATAGCCACATCGTAAAGTAACGATACCGGTTCCACATTATAAACAGTACGCACATTGCTGTTGATTTCTTCGAAATCTTTGGTACAACTGTTGAAAGTAAAGCTAAGCGTCCCAAAAATTAATACTATAAATATTTTTTTTAGTGTCTTCATTTCTTACTATTTAGAATGAAACATTAATATTAAAACCGTAACTTCTTGTATAGGCAGAACCACCAATCTCAACAAAAGCAGAACTTCTGTTCGAAGGCAAACCTTCGGGATGGATATTGTCTGGCAAACTATTATATAAATAGCCAAGGTTACGTACTATAAAACCAACATTAACAGTATTTAATGCGAGTTTTTTAGTCAATTTCTGTGGTATGCTATAATGCAGCGAAAGTTCCCTGAAAGCTACCCAAGAAGATTCAAAGAGAGCAGATTCCCGAATTCCGTTACCCCAACTGTGCTTATTCTCATAGTATTTCTGAGCTGCAACAGGAGTAACAAGTCCATCTTCATATGCTTTCTGATAAGACACACCTGAAACATCAACACCACCTATTACAGTACCTGAAGTGAATACCCCTTCAGGAATCATACCGTCAAAAAGAACGGTACCATCGGATAATGTACGTTGCAAACCTCCATGTTCTTTATCCCTGCCATATAGTGTATTTTCCAGGGCTCCAGAATAAGAACCATAGTTATAGGTACCCGAAATAATATTACCCCCAAACCGGGCGTCGAATAACATATTCAGAGAAAGGTTTTTATACCGGAGCACCGATAAAATTCCACCTAAGAAGTCGGGTTGCAAAGAGCCAATTTTTTCCTGAGTACCAGCACGAATCCAACCTCCTGTTGAATTCAATTCTTTCTCGCCTTTAGCATTCCGTTTGTAAGCATAAGCAGTGTAAATATCACCATAGGCCCCGCCAACAGTAGCCCAAGCAGCACAATCCATACCGCCTCCTTCAATATAATATTTCTCAACATCAGGAGCCAACTCTACAATTTTATTTCTGTTTCTTGTATAATTTGCAGTAAGGTCCCATCCGAAGTTTGGAGTATCGATAGGCTTCCCGGAAATAACCAGTTCTATCCCTGAGTTCTGAATATTACCTGCATTAATCCACCTGCTGGAAACACCCGATTCGGCTGCTTGCGACAATGCTAAAATCTGATTCTTTGTATTTGTTTTGTACCATGCAAGATCCAACCCTAAACGGTTATTGAAAAACTTCATTTCCGTTCCAAATTCAATAGAATGTTGTTTTTCAGGTTTTAAATTTGAATTTCGTAAAGCTTCGGAATCGAAGGAATAGTAGGGATATTCGTTGCCATCAAAACTATTCTTAAATGTCCCATCCAACTTATAATAACCAATGCTGGTCAAATAAGGATCAGTATCGTTACCCACAATGGCATACGACCCTCTTAATTTCCCAAAGGTGAAAAACGAAGGTAAATCAAAGGTCTCTGTAAATATCCATGAACTGGAAACAGATGGATAAAAATAAGATACTTCACCTGTCCCATCCGAATAAATTAAAGAGGAAGACCAATCGTTTCTGCCGGTAATATCGAGAAAGATTTGACCCTTGTAATCGGCATTAATAAATGCATAAACGCTGTTTATCCTCTTTCTGTCGGTATTTTTTAGACCATCAGTTTCGGCAGGCTTTACAGAGTTTTTAATATCGAATTTACCAGGTACCCTTAAACCGTTTACTGTCCAGCTATCCTGCCATGTTCTGCGGGTATCCCATTGTTCTGCAGCTACAGTGGCGTTAATAGTAAAATCATTTATCTTTCTTACCGCACTTAATAAAGCAGTGACCTTGTATTGTTCTTTTTTACTTTCTTCAATAGAGTAACCGGAACCTGTGTAATTACTCTCACCATCAGCCAATTTTTTATCTTCCCTTGTGAGGTATAAACGATTCATGTCACCCTTTGCAGTAAATGTTAACCAGTCCAGAATCTTAAAATCGATATCCAGATACGATCTGAAATTGTTATCTTCTTGTAAGTAATTATTTTCGAGATATTCCCAAATATTCCTTGAATAGCTATTAAATGGATCGAGGTTGTTAAATCCATCTCCTTTAGGATTCTTATAATTATTTAGCCAATACTAGGAGAACGTCCGCCCCCTTGAAAAGTAGGGTTCTTAGTATCCGATTTAATCCAGGAGAAACCAGCATCGGCGTTTATTCGGGAACTTATCTGACGGCTGGCATTAAAGCTAAAACTATTTCTTTTAAATTCATTATTAAATGTTACACCATTCGATTGCAGGTTCGAATATGAGAATCTAAATGTACCTTTATCGTCACCACCCTGCAAAGCGAAATTTGTATTTCTATATTTTCCGGTTTGGTACATCTGTTTAATATTGTCAGGCTTCGCCGAATGTATGTATTCCTTTCCATTACGGGTATAAGGCAGTCCATCGAATTTTGGACCAAAATTTAGGGTTTCGGTAGTGGTCCTGTTATCTGAACCGTCAGGATTCTTCGACCATACAGGCAATAGACCGGAACCATATTCATTCTGGAAATCCGGGAAATCATAAACATCATCCCAGGTCATGGATTGGCTAAGGCTTACTCCTAATCCTTCTCCTTTTTTCCCCTTCTTTGTTGTAATAAGCACAACCCCGTTTGCAGCCCTCGATCCATACAGTGCAGTTGCGGCAGCACCTTTTAAAACTGAAACAGTTTCAAAATCATCTGAATTCAGGTTTTTGATTTCATTTCCAAAATCAAGCGCAGCTCCCCATTCAGTATTGTCGGTTACAGAGTTATCGATAATAACACCATCAACCACAAATATAGGCTGGTTATTTGTTCCTAAGCTTGAATTACCCCGAATCAAAATACGGTTAGCCGATTGTGGACCACCGTTCCCCATATTGATCTGCATTCCAGCTACTTTCCCCTGAAGGCCTGTAATGGGGTTAACAATATTTGATTTGATTATGTCGTCGCCTTTGAGTTGTGTTATTGCATAACCTAAAGCTTTTTGCTCGCGTTTCATGCCGAGTGCGGTTACAACAACTTCCTGAAGACTTTGAATATCTTCAACCATTGAAAGGGTAATTGTAGATTGATTTCCAACAGATATCTTTTCAGTTAAAAATCCAACGAATGAAAAAACCAATACCGATTGATCAGAAGGGACATTTAACGAGTATTTACCATCAACATTAGTTACTGTACCTAGTGTTGTTCCTTCAATAACCACATTTACACCTGGAAGTGGTTCGCCTTTTGAGTCAGTTATCACACCCGTAACAGTGCGCTCCTGAGCCATTTCGGTTGGTGTAATTACCACAAAATTATTATCCATAACCTTGTAGGTTACTTCCGATTTTTTCAGAAGAATAGAAAGGATATCTTCAATCGATTTGCTTTCCATAGCAATAGTTACCGTTTTATCTAAATCGGTAAAATCGTCATTGTAAAAAAAGCGAAATTGGCTTTGTTTTTCAATAACCCTAAGCACCTCGCGTATTGATTTATCCTGAACATCAAGATTCAATCGCGAGTTCTGCGAATAAACCGATGCAGTGACATTAACCGTGAGAACACAGGTAATCAAAATAATTAGTTTCATAAATAGTAATAGTTTGTTTGAAAAGAGAAAGTATCGGGCATATCTTGCCCAGAAATGTTTTTTTTTCATACATTTGAAGTGTTAGATTTATACAATGGATCTTACAAAATTCTGTTAATGAGGGTATAGGCTCAAACTATGCCCTCTGTTTTTTTAAGGTAGAGGTGGACTCATTCACTACTCCTTTCTTTTAGGTTTGGGTTAATGTTCATTCTATTAAGGTTTGGTAATACTCTTATAACGGTTCTTAAGCTTTTGATTAATGGTTAAGATAATTGTATCACGCACAATTTTATAGTCCATTGGCGCGGTGTACCTTAATGCTTCCATTATTTGGTCAATTGTTTCGTTCTGAATTGTGCCTGTGAATTTATAGCTCTTTAGTTCCGGATCCTTAAAGGTGATTTTCATGTTAAACTTCCGTTCAAGCATTGGAACCAAGGATTCAAAAGGTATCCGCTCAATAATCCACTCTTTTTCTTTCCACGAAGTATAAAGCTCTGTATTAATATTACTATCTACAGCAATATTTTCTTTTATAGAGGGGCTTTCTGTTTTTACTTCTTTAGCAGCAGCACTAGCTATATCAGTTTCATTTTTCAGATTGTCTAAAACATTGTCCTCTTTATAATAAACTACTTTTTGTTTTGGTTGCAGAATAATTGGATTTAGTTTTTTGCTGCCTTCATTTACTACCATTACATCTATTTTTCCTTCTTCCAGAGTAGTAGTAATGGTTTTTTCGTCGGGATATGCTTTAACATTAAACTTTGTACCAAATGCCCTTACAACAATATCACTTGTTTGAACCGTGAAAGGTTTTGTTTTGTTCGTAAAAACGTCAAAAAATGCCTCCCCTGTAAGGTAAACTTTTCTTTCCTTTTCATTAAAACTATTGCTGTAAACAATTTTACTACCGGCATTAAGCCATACTTCCGTACCATCGGGCAGTTTAACATGACTTTTGGCACCAAGCGGCGAGGTAATTTCGGTAAGTGCGTTATAGTTTTGACGGCTTGGTTTTAGCACAAGCCAGGATAATATAGCCCCCAATCCAAATATAAGTACCCAGGATGCAGCAACTTTTAATAATGGAAGAAACCATACCTTTCGTGAAGCAGTATCATTCAATTGCAGTTCAGCAACAGCAATTTTTGATTGAAGGTTGTTCCATTGCAATTCATCGCTAATTAAGCCTTTATTTAAAGATTTTTTGCTTATTTCCCACGTTTTTGCAAAATGATCAAGATATTTTTTGTTGTCGGGATGTAAAGAAAGCCAGTCTTGCAATTCTTGCAATTCTTCGGTAGTCATTTTGCCAGTTAAATAACTGACAAATAACATCCTAATATTCTCACTAATATTTTCGAAATTCTCCATAATTGATTATCTAAAAATTATGACAAGATTTTTATTGATTTTGATGAGTCGAAAAATGATTTTTTTAAGCTTTTTTTTCTAAAGAGCCCCGAATAATCTCTAAAGCTTTGTAAATATGCGACCTAACAGTGTGAGTAGTAATTTTTAATAAATCGGCTATTTCTTCAATGGATTTTCCTTCGAACCTGCTTAACGTAAAAACTTTATTACATTGTTCCGGAAGGGTATTTATAGCATTATTGACAATTATTTCAGTTTCGTCTGCTTCTAACTGTTCGATAAAATTTGCATCGATTTTATTTTTTTCCTGTAAACTAAGCCAAACTTCGTCAGGAAACAATTTGTTGACAGTTTGTTTACGGGTTTTTTGCTGAATAATATAGTTAATAGCTTTATTATGTGCCGATTGATAAAGATAGGATTTGAAAGAACCCTTGATGTTAATCTTTTCTTTCCCTTGCCAGAGACTTAAAAAGAGGTCCTGAACAATTTCCTGGGCAATAAAAATGTCTTTTGTAAAATGAAGAGTATAGAGGCATAAAGCCGAGTTGCTTGTTTTAAAAAGATTTTCGAAAGCTTTTACATCGCCCTCTTTTACCTTTTCCCAACAATCATCATAGTTAATACCCATATATCCATTCTATCAAATAAGTTAGCGTCAAATGTACAAATATTAAAATTTTGAACAACACCTCAACAACTTGGCGGCAGCAATTAATGCTTTATTTCTAATTTTCTTATAAATAATTAGCAAATGAAAGGGAGTAATTCTATTTTCAGGTAAATAAACAAAGTGCTTAAACATTTTTATGGGGAGCTAAATTTGTCCTTTATTATGGGAAGTTAAATTATCACAGCCCAGAATTGCTAAATTTGCATATATATTCTTAGCATGCCTGTTTTAATGTGTCCATTTTATTATAATTTTAAGTTACCGTTGCGCAATTAGCAAAATTCATGTAGGTTTGTGATTTACACCCAAAAAATATGAAAAAAACAGGTTTTCTTTTATTCATAGTCTTCGTTTTGTTTTCGTGTGGACAATATAAACGGTTCACTTATATTCAGCCCTCCCAGGCAAATATGAAGGATAGTATTTTTAATAAAGTTTTTACTCCATATAAGCTTCAGCCTGCTGATATTCTTCGGGTCAATATTATAAGTCTGGATAAGAATGTTACTGAAATGTTTAACAACGATGTAGCCACCAGTAACAGCAGCTCCAGTGGGGCATCGGGAGGGAGCTATTACTTGCTTGGCCACTCTATAGATAAAGAAGGATATATAAGCCTGCCAGTTTTGGGAAGGGTAATGATGGCTGGATTAACCGTTGACGAAGCTACCGCATTAATTCAAAAGTTGGCCGAGGAATATATTAAAGATGCCCGTGCCGAAGTGAAGCTGTTAAGTTTTAAAATTTATTTTTTGGGAGAAGTGGGAGGTGCAGGCATGCAAACTGTATTTAGCGACCGGGCCAATATACTGGAAGTAATTTCGATGGCTGGCGGGGTTACCTACAATGGCAACAGAAAAAAAATAACCATTTTGCGCTCCTATCTTAATTACACCAAAGTAATTGAGGTTGATCTTACCAGACGCGATTTATTATCGTCGGCACAATATTATCTGCAACCAAACGATATTGTATATGTTGAACCTTTAAAAACGACCACCTTTCGTATGCGTTTGTCAGAATATTCCGGAATTATGAGTCTTATTACTTCCATGGTAGCAATGGTAGTATTAATTACCAATACGAATAAATAGCATGGCGGATACCGAATATCCTGTTGGATCGGAGCAAACATTTGATATCCGAAAAGTAATAACCCGTGTATTGCGAAATTGGTACTGGGTGGTTATTTCTATTGCCGTTGCTTATTCCCTCGCAATTATGGTAAACCGATATTCTGACCCGGCATATACCGTAAGTGCAACCCTCATTATTAACGATGAACGTAAGTCTACTGCCGAGATGGTTATTAATGCCCTCGACCGTTTTAATGCCCGAAAAAATATTGAGAACGAAATTGCCATTCTGAAATCCTATAAAATGGCTTACAGAGCGGTATCGGAACTCGATTTCGATATCAGTTACTATAAAAAAGGAAACATTCGGCAGTCGTTATTATACAAATCTGCTCCATTTAAAGTGGAATTGGATTCGAGTGCCAATACCAGTATTGGTTTTCCCGTAAATATTACGCTACTTTCGAACCAATATTATGAAGTATTTATTGAAGGAAATTTGAATATCCGTAAAAAACTTCGGTATGGAGAATACTTCCGGCATGCATCTTTCAACTTTACCATCGATTTAAATAACCCCGACTATTTTGTTCCATCTACCGAAGACAATTATTTCTTTATAGTAAACGATAAGAACAGTTTAGCGAATGGGTATGCGTCGAAACTCACCATTGCCGCCAACGAAAGAAAAGGTACCATTTTAACTCTACGTATTGTTGGGGCCGTGGCGCAAATGGAAGCAGATTACCTTAATAAAATTATGGAAGTTTATATTCGTACCGGTTTGGAAGAAAAGAATCAAACAGCTATAAATACTATGAATTTTATCGACCAACAATTGGCCATTGTAGTCGATTCCTTAAAAATTGCCGAAGACAAACTTCAGTCGTTTAAATCGCTTACCAGGACCCTCGGTATATCTGAAGAAGGACAATTGTTATTTTCGAGGATTACCGATCTCCAGAAAGAAAAAGTATCGTTTGAAGTTGAACTAAAGTACTATCAGTATTTAAAGGATTACCTTGCTTCAAAAAGCGATTTCAGTAATGTAATTGCCCCTGCGTTTATAGGAATTTCGCAAGCTACGCTATCCTCAAGCTTGAACGAGTTGATTGATTTTTATAAAGAAAGGAAAACATTGCTTTATAGCGCTACCAAAAATAACCCGGCAATAGCTGTTATCGATCAAAAAATCCGTTCAGCATTGGATGCGTTGGAAGAAGGCATTTCAGAAGCTTATAAAAATACCTCGCGGAATATGAAAGAAATTGATTACCAGTTGCAGGTAATTGAGGCCGAAATGGTACAATTGCCTTCAAACGAGCGTAAATTTTTAAATATTCAGCGTAATTATAAATTGAACGATGAGATTTATAATTTCCTTCTTCAAAAACGAGCCGATGCTGCTATTGCAAAAGCTTCGAACGTAGCCGATAATAAAATTCTTGATATTGCCAGACCGGAGAATGGATACCAAATATCCCCAAAAAGTTCTCAAAACAAAACTACAGGGCTACTGCTGGGTACCCTTATTCCTATTGGAATTCTGATACTATTAGAATTTTTTAATACCAAAATTACCGAGCCCGACGATATAAAACGGATTACCCAAATCCCTATTATTGGCACCATTGGTCATAACGACCGGGATTCAGAAATTCCTGTATCGGCCAATCCGCAGTCGGCAATTGCAGAATCGTTTAGGGCATTACGAACGAATTTGCAATATTTTCTGCGCGATAATAATAAAAAGGTAATCTGTATTACATCGACTATTAGCGGCGAAGGAAAAACATTTACAGCCATTAACCTGGCAGCCATACTGGCACAGTCGAACAAGAAAACACTCCTGCTAAGCCTCGATTTACGTAAGCCCAAAATCCATAAGGTTTTTAATATGGAAAACCAGGTGGGGCTTAGTAATTACCTAATTGAAAAGGCTACCTATGAAGAAATAATTGTTCCTACCAATATAAATAACCTGTTTATTTCAATGGCCGGTCCGGTGCCTCCTAATCCAGCCGAGCTTATTGAAACGCCTCGCATGGAAGAGTTTATCCACAAAGCTATGGCCGATTTTGATATTGTGATATTAGATACCCCTCCACTTGCAATTGTAACAGATGCTATGCTTTTGTCTCGCTTTGCCAGTGTCATGATTTTTGTAGTGAGGCTGAATTATTCTACAAAAGATGTACTGCGATTGGTAGAAGAACTGCATGCTAAAAAGGAGGTGGCTAACCTGGGGATCGTTATTAACGATATTAAATTTGGTAATGGACTTTACGGCCGTAAGTATGGATACCGCTACGGATATTCGTATGGATACGGCTATGGAAAAGGACAAGGGTATTATAACGACGAAAATGAGAAGGTAACGGAGGTGTTTTGGAAAAGAATCAAGAGAAGGTTTTTTTCATAATCGATTGGTCTCATTATAAAAGATTCCAAATCAGAAAGAAAATACTCTTTTCTTTTGCACTGCTTCATCCAGGTTTCACAACAAATTGAATAATTTTTTGAAAGTTCTTTCTAAAAAGGGTATAAAAACCACCTACTTTTGATTCTTTGAGGGCTATATAATCTTCCTTGCTTTTCAAATAAATATTTTTTACACTGCGATTGCTGGCGCCACCCAGGCGCATTCGTGTAATTACTTCGGACAGGTAGCAAGTTTTAAAATTCCGATCAGAAAATAAACGTAAAATAAGATCGTAATCGGCCGAAATACGAAAGTCAGTTCGAAACCCTTTTTTTGATTTATACCAGGAGCTTTTTACAAATAACGTGGGATGTGGAGGCATCCACCCTTTTCGCAATAATGGAGGCGTAAAGTTTGAACTTTTCCAATAGCGGATAATTTTATCCGGATTTTCTTTGGAGATGTATACCAAATCGCCATATGCAGCATCTGCTTTCGTAACTTCAAAGGAATTGGCGATATGAGCAATCGTTTCCGAAGAATTCAATAGATCGTCGGAGTGCAAAAAGCCAATAACGTCTCCGGTAGCCATCAAAATCCCTTTGTTCAGGGCATCGTAAATGCCGCGATCGGGCTCCGAAATCCAGGTAGTTATTTTTGAGGAATACTTTTTAATAACATCAATGGTTCCATCGGTAGAACCTCCATCCACAACGATGTATTCAATATCGGAATAGGTTTGTGAAAAAACCGATTCGAAGCAGTTTTGTAAATGCTCCCGATTATTATAAACCGCTGTAATAATAGAAATTTTAATCACCTGTCATTTTTTTAACGCTCAAAAAAAAATTTCAAGCTATTTCAATTTTCACTTTGTGCTTTTATTTCTCTCATTTTGACCAACTCTGCCGGATTTCCGCGATAAATTCCATAGGTTTCCATCTCTTTTGTAACAACGGAACCTACTGTTAAAACCGAATGACTTTTACATGTCACACCCGGGCAAACCACACTTCGGGCACCAATCCATACCCCGTCTTCGAGCATAATTGGTAAGGTAACCAAATCGAACGACTCGCTCGTATAGTTATGATTTCCGCAGAGCAACAAAGCTCCCTGCGAAAGGCAACAATGAGCCCCTATAGTTACCCGATCGAGGTTATCAATCCACACCTCTTCGCCAATCCAACTATAATCGCCCACAGAAAGTTTCCAGGGGTATTTAATATTGACGGCAGGTTTAATATTCACTCCCTTTCCCACATGGGCTCCGAATAGCCTTAATAAAGAACATTTAATGCCAGATACGGGAAGCCAATATTTTTTGAATACCCAGGCATTCGTGTAATACCATAACGTCCGTTTGAATCGCCCGGCTCCGGTATCGAACCAGGAGTTATCGAATTTCGAAAGGTCGGTTTTTAATGAAGCCATAGATCAAATTATATGCAGGAATTAAGATAAAGGATTAATTTGAAACATAAATATGGAAAGATAAGTTTTCTGAAATAATTCAGTTAAAAAGATTATACTATTCATAAATCTGAAAGGATAAAGTATTTTTTTGGGTTCATATTCGTAACCAAACAAATTTAATGATGGACCGCAAAGAATATATGCAACGCTCGCTGCAATTTGAAACAGCTCTCGGGAAGCTGGTTAAAGTCGAGATTCTGGAATCGTTCCGCAGAGGAGGAAAAACTTGTCACCTTTTGGTGGATGTGCGTTGAAATGCATTTCTCCAAAGATATTATTCAAAATTGCTCTTTTCGCAATTGTTATTACTCCAAATTTTTCATACTATTATCTTCGATTTAAAATTTGTAACAACGAACTGCCATGACTACCCGACGGAAATTTCTCCAATCTACATTCATTGTCTCAGCTTCTTCTCTTGTCATCCCTACAAAACTGTATTCCAGGGTGCTTTTGGGGGAGAATTATACTATTGAGCTGGGAGTTTGCACAATCATTGATAACAGCGACTTGGTATTAAAGAGTGGATTTAATTTTCTGGAAGAAACGGTTGGAAAGTTTCTCATACCCAAGGAAAGTGACGAAGCATTTGCTGTGAAATTAGAGAAACTCCACAAGAGCAAACTAAAGTTGCATGCTGTGAATGGTTTTCTTCCCGGCGATATGAAATCAGTGGGTCCCGATGTAAATATCGATCAAATTCTTAAATGGGGCGAAACAACATTTAAACGGATGCAACAATCGGGCATGCAAATACTCGTATTTGGAAGTGGAGGCTCACGGCGGATACCCGATGGATTTGATGCCAGCAAAGCCAAACAGCAGTTTATTGAACTAAACCAAAAACTTGCACCCATTGCCGAAAAATATAAGGTAACAATTGTATTAGAGCCACTAAATTATGGCGAGACCAATATTCTGAATACCGTCGAAGAAGGTATATGGTTTACCAACGAAATAAATCATCCCCATATCCGCTTGCTTGCCGATATCTATCATATGCTTAAAAATGGAGAAAAAGCAGACTCTATTTTGAAAGCGGGAGATTTGCTTAAACATACCCATATTGCCGAAAAAGAAAAAAGAGCTGCCCCAGGTGTTGCAGGCGACGATTTCCGTTCCTATTTTTCAGCATTAAAAAAAATTCGGTATAAAGGAAAACTCACCATTGAATGCATTTGGACTGATATGGAGAAAGAACTGCCCATTGCGTTACAAACACTCCAAAAGCAATGGGATGAGGCTTCCTGATTATAAAACTTCTCGGCAAACCTCCAGAACTTTTAAAACCTCCGAGGTTTTTAAGTAGCTTTGATCCATACATAAGTTAAGCGATGGCACTTTCTTTTCCTACACAAATATTTCCTGTCTATTTCAATAAATTTGTTGTTCCCGGTGCAAACATGGTGGATTCTGCCAATAAGGACTGGCGGAAAATATATCCCGAAACCGGAAACGGACTTTCATCGTGGGTGTTGAGGTCGATGCTGATAATAAAGGGTGATTCCCGAATTTTGATCGATACCGGATTTGGAAACAAACAATCTTTTTCATTTTTCAGGCCATTTCAACTCGAAGGGGAATATCAGATTGACGATCAGCTTGCCAAAATAGGACTTACTAAAAACGATATTACCGATGTTATTCTAACCCACCTTCATTACGACCATTGCGGAGGGTGCCTGTTGAAAGAAGGAGAAAATATTGTACCCGCTTTTCCAAAAGCACAACTTTGGATTACGTCGGAACAATGGAAAACTGCATTAAATCCTTCAGAAACGGAGAAAGAATCCTTCCCCGAAGAAAATATCAAACCGTTACCCGATTTTTATCCCATCCGTTTTATTGGGGAGGAAGGGGGCTACCTTCCAGGAATATATTTCAAAATAGTAAATGGCCATACCCGAGGGCAGCTAATACCGCTTATCAGGGTAAATGATGACACCATTCTTTTTGGAGCTGATTTATTTCCCTCTTCAGCACACCTCGATCCGGATATCAACATGGCATACGATATGGATCAGGTTCTAGCAAAACAGGAAAAAGCACGAATCCTCAGCGAATGTATAAATAATTCGTATATAATAGCCTTTCAACATGGAAGTTACATTGAAGCATGTACCGTTAGTAATCCGAAAGGAAAGCTGGAGATCCACCCGGTAAAATTCCACGAGTAATTTGCTAAAAAAAACATATTATTTAGTAGTCGGTGAAAATCTTAATAATATTTGGTAGAAACCGAATAGCTTAATCAAATATTTCCATTAATTTATATAATTAATATTTAATGTGTTAGGCCTAATTCAATACGATAAAACCATCAAATTATTATTAAAAAAAAATATACTTTTTA
>JFJP01012114.1_pt1 | contig 58874 bp, 55 predicted proteins | sample 431651 | NCBI WGS metagenome assembly JFJP01 (sample SAMN02602958, study PRJNA72255) | Microbial mat metagenome, whole genome shotgun sequencing project. | biome: fresh water; feature: sink hole; material: water; isolation source: purple microbial (photo- and chemosynthetic) mats found in... | reverse complement strand
ATGTATTTCCTACCTTAGTTAAAGTTGCCTTATCTCCGGGTTGGTTCAAATAAAAACCTAAAAAGCGTCCCTGCCTGCGTGCTATAATAAAAAATATACTATTGTGAAATTTCGCCAGCTGATCAGGAATCATATTCCAGAAGGATAAACCGATGCCAGCAGTCAATTACAAATATGAGAAACGTAAAAAAGAAATGGACAAGAAAAAGAAGAAGGCTGAGAAGGAACGACAGAAAGAGATCAAAAAGAATACAAACAAGCCCAAAGAAACCCCGCCTCCCCCAGCCGCTCCTGAACAATAGAATGGCTTTGCAAAACAACTTCCTCGCAAATTCTTAATTCGCAGGAAGTTGTTTTTTGAGTTGTTGTACCAGTTCACATTTCCTGCTGTTGGTATGGGCAGGGACCATATTTGAATGATCGATATCCATATTTGTATTCAGGATGCTGAAAAAGTCATCACTGGTTGCGCCCCTGCCCCAATCCTGATGAAGTGACTAACAGATATCACAGTAAATTGTCTCTTATGCACAAAATTGAAGAAATGGATAATTTGAAGATGCTCGATGTGTCTGGTGTAATTAATTGTATAATCACGGATTGCGGCGATGAAAGTCTCCGTGAACATTTGTGAAATAGGTCGAAGATATTTGCGTACCTGGCGCGGCGGCTTTGCCCCCGTGTCATGTTTGCACTTGGCGCGGAGGATTTATCCCTGTGCGATTCTTAAAATGGAGGCAGCATGACAGAAAGTTCCATATCAGCGGGCGAAGTTCGTTTTTTTAGCGGGAGTTCAAACCCGCAACTGGCAGGGAAGATTGCATCACAACTGGGCGTGCCACTGGATAAAACCCACATCACGCGTTTTAGCAATGACAACATGTATATTCAATTGGATTCCAGTGTGCGTTATCGGCGTGTATATATTGTGCAATCACTTTCCCAGCCGGTAAATGACAATTTGATGGAATTGTTGATGATGATTGATATTGCACGCGGCGCGGCCGCATCTGAAGTCCATGCCATTATCCCTTATTATTCTTTTGGGCGTTCCGATAAGAAGGACGCGCCGCGCATTTCCATCACCGCCCGCCTGGTCGCAGATCTGTTGAAGACAGCGGGCGCCACGCATGTGATGAGCATGATGTTCCACTCACCGCAGGTGCATGGTTTCTTTGGAATTCCCACTGATCCGCTAAGCAGCCGCATGGTCTTTAAGGAATATCTTTCGCACATTGATCTGAGTGGGGCAATTATTGTTGCGCCGGATATGGGGCAAGCCAAGTCTGCAGCGCGTTTTGCAAAAACTCTCGGTCTGCCCGTTGCCGCAGGGAATAAGGAGCGAATTTCAGATTCTGAAGTTGTCATTAGTGGTTTAATTGGCAACCAGGTTCGTGGTCATAAACGCGCTCTGGTATATGATGATGAGATCGCCACAGGTGGTTCTATTTCGGAGTTAAGCCGTGTGCTGACCAATGAAGGTGTCGAGGACATTCGGGTGATCTGCACGCATGGCGTTTTCAGCCGCGGCGGTCTGGAGCGTCTGGCCGCTGTCCCCGAGATTACCGAGATCATCACCACCGATACTGTCTATATTTCACCCGAAAAAATACATAAGAAATTGACTATTCTTTCCGTTGCGTCGGTCTTTGCAGATGCCATCCGTCATAATATTAACCGCGAGTCGCTTAGCGATCTGTTTGTATTTGGTGAGTGATTGTATTCATGGCGCAAGTAATTGAATCTCTCCATCTGTGTTTGATGCCGTTATCCAGATGGAGAGATTGATTTGTGTTTGAATGACTTGCCTGGATTGGAACAAGAGGTTGGTCTTGCCATTACGTATGATATGTTTGATGTGAATGTTGTCCGCTCCCTGCCAATAAAATTAAAAAAAGATGAGTGTATCTGTTCATGTGTTGGTGGATTGGGCATTTGCCCGTTCTGAATGCCGATAAGTGACAACCGTAGGTGTGACCGATCCCGTTTCACGGTGTCTACTCGAAAAGTTGGGGGCATGTCAGATCAAGGAGGATGGTCGATCCAGGGTCTGGAGATAAGATAGAGTTAAGACTTGTTCTTGTTTTTGCAAAAGAATGTATAATTTTCTTAATTAAGGAGGCACGTATGATAACCAAAATAATGCAAGACGCAATGAATGAACAGATCAATAAAGAACTATATTCTTCTTACCTGTATCTCTCGATGGCTGCTTACTTTGAAGACAAAAACCTGCCGGGTTTTGCCCATTGGATGCGTGTTCAGGAATCTGAAGAACGCGAACATGCCATGAAGTTCTATGATTTTATTCTGGAACGTGGCGGCAGGGTTATGCTGAAGGCACTTGATGCGCCGAAAACCGAATGGACGTCAACGCTTGAGGTTGCCGAGGAAGTTGCCGCGCATGAGGCGAAGGTCACTGCTTCAATTTATGCGTTGTACGAAACTGCACTCAAGGAAAAGGACTATCCCGCACAGATCATGCTGCAATGGTTCATCACTGAGCAGGTCGAGGAAGAAAAGAACGCTGCTCAGATCGTGGCGAATTTGAAATTGATTGAAGCGCATGGCACGGCTGTTATGGTGCTCGATCATCAACTTGGAAAGCGCGGCGGTGATTAGTAGCAAGTTCTCTCGATGAACAATTTTCACTGCATGGCCCCCTGGTTTTAGCCGGCTTGGCTGACTAATTCCGGGAGACCGTACTGTCGAAAAGAGAAAAGCAAACCTCGCCGTAACATGTACTACGTGAGAATTGCAAGGACAATAGGTTTATACTTGAAGCCCTAAGGACTTTTAAAGCCTTTAGGGTCTTTTATTTTAGGAGAAACATGGAAATTACGATCCGTCCTGTGACACAGGAAGACAAAACTGAGTGGCTGCGTATGCGCAAAGGGATTTGGCCTGAAGCGCCCGATGAATACCTGGATTATGACATGGATGATGTCCTGTCCAGTGATCGGAATGCTGTTTTTTTTGCCTTACTTGAAGGATCTCCTGTCGGGATGATTGAAGTTCACCTAAAGGAATCTGCCGAGGGATGTTTTTCAAGCCCCGTTGGTTACCTCGAAGCCTGGTTCGTTAATGAAGATATGCGCGGAAAAGGTGCCGCGGGTGCGTTGATTGATGCTGCCGAGAATTGGGCGCGCACGAAAGGCTGCCGCGACATGGCTTCGGATACATGGTTGGAAAATGCCGTTAGCATCCGTGCCCATGCCAAGATGGGGTATTCCGAAGTGGAACGCCTGGTGCATTTCGTTAAACAATTGTAGTTGCGTCAAACACCCACGCTTGAATGCGATAATGCTCTGCATCTTCTTCGAATTAAAAATGTCAGGGCTTTGGCAAAATTCATATGCCGAATGGCCAATTGTCTCAGTCTGTTTCGCCGATTGGATTCCGTTAGTAAATTTACCGGATCAAAATGATGGGTTGTTCAATGTTGTATAGCATTGGATAAAGTGGCTTTCTGAGTTCTCACACCATCATCACCCCTTCCATTTTCAATAGCCATTCTTTTGTTGGTAAACCATCACCACCTCCATATCCATGGAGTTTGCCATCTTTGCCGATGACTCGGTGACATGGGATCACAAGCGGAATGGGGTTGGTGGCATTGGCACGTCCTACAGCGCGGTAAGCGTTGGGAAGCCCAATCTCCAGGGCGATTTCAGCGTACGTACGGGTTTCGCCGTAGGGGATTGCATATACAGCTTTCAGCGTTTTAAGTTGAAATGGCCTTAGAGTTGACCAGTCAATCGCAACGGTGAAGCTGCGGCGTTTGCCTTTCAAGTATTCCACAAGTTCCTTTGCGTAAGGGCGGGTCACTTTTTGATTTGGTTCAACAGCGGCTTTTAATCGCCGCAGATAGTCATCCAGCCTGGATTGGGATTGAGTCCATTCAATTGCCACCAAGCCCAGGGTGGAGACAGCGAAGCGTAGATCTCCCAGCGGGGTGTGATTCAATTCACCAAGGTAAATTTTCCGGGTGGGGATTGTTATTTGTTTGTGCTTCATTTGAGTTTGGGCCTGAATAGGGAAGTTTGAAGATTTAATAAGGATAGCGTATTGACAAATAAATTATATACGATGCGGGAGTATTTTTAATTTCGTATAGCTTATTTAGTGCGGGTTCTCAAACTCCCAAAATCAGCTCAGTCTGTGGTTAAATCAAGGGGTATGCAAAAAATCCTTCCCATCCTCCGCGCCCGCCGAGAGCGGCGTCTAGCAAAACAAAGGATATCTTCCAGTCGGGCGCGTGGCGCGCTGCTTGGTTTTGGGATGACGTTTTCACTCCTTCTGGCCGTGTTGATTTTGCTTGGCGCATTTACCTATGCCGATGTAACCCGTGACCTGCCTTCGGTGGAAATTCTGCCGCGACTGCTCAACCCGCCCGATGGACTTTTACTCCAGCCCACACGCATTTATGATCGCACGGGTGAACAGACGCTCTTCACCTTTGCCCCCGACGAAAATGTTCCGCGCCGATATATTCCCATTAACAAACAAAACCCGCAGCATATTTCGGCTCATTTAATTGACTCGGTGATCGCTGTTACCGACCTGCATTTCTGGTCACATTCGGGCTTTTCCTTGCAGGGACTTGAAAATCCCGAATTGCACCCGACCATTGCGCAAAAACTGGTCAGCGATTTGATTCTGTACAATGAAGAACCATCCACGCGTCGTGCGATCCGTGAGCGTATTCTTGCTGCACAGATCACCGCGCAGTTCGGGCGTGAGAAAATCATGGAGTGGTATCTCAACAGTGTACACTTTGGCAACTATGCATTTGGTGTGGATGCCGCTGCGGGGCTATATTTTGGTAAGTCTGCCGATCAACTTACCCTGACCGAGTCCGCGATTCTCGCATCCACCAGCGAGACACCTGCACTTAATCCGTTGGATGCTCCTCAAGTGGCATTGCAGCGCGGACGCGAGGTGCTCCATATTTTAAATGGACTTGGCATCGTGGATGATGAAACGACTGGATTTGCATTGGCTGAGACTCCAACTATGGCTGTTACCAATTCGCTCAGCATGCCCCCCCAACCTGCTTCTGCTTTTGTCAACCTGGTTCTTGCTCAGGTAGGGTCGCAAATTCCCCGTGACCGAATCGAGCGTGGCGGATTGAACCTCATCAGCACGCTGGACTACGAATTGCAAAATCAAGTCGTGTGCACCACTGAAGTCTATGCTGCCCGCATGGCTGGGCTTGCAGAGCCGAACGTGGATTGCAAATCTGCACGGTTGCTGCCTTCGCTTCCACCCGCCGTCACCCTCGCAGATTCATCTGCCAGTGCCCTGGTTCTTGACCCGACCCATGGACAGGTCCTTGCGCTTGTTGGTGAGACTGTACAAGGGGTGGAAACTCCTCTTGTGACCGAACACAAGGCTGGTTCCAGTTTGGACGCCTTTGTTTATTTGACAGGGTTTACCCGGGGCTTGAGCCCAGCCTCATTAACCTGGGACATCCCCGAAGAAGGCAGCATTCAAAACTTTGACGGCGAGTTTCATGGACCCATGCGCCTGCGAATTGCACTGGCGAACGATTATCAGGTTCCCGTTGAAACTTTGAAGACGCAAATGGGGTTTGAAAATGTGACGAGCATAGCATCATCGTTTGGACTTGATCTGCATCCAGACTCTTCGGCGGACCTGGGGCAGGTGAACATGCTGAACCTTGCTGGCGCGTACGGTGTGTTTGGTACGCAGGGGGTTTACTTTGGACAAAATATTGGTAATGACTTTTCTCCCGCTGCTGTGCTGCGTGTGGAGGGTGCCGATCACGCTCCGTTGCTGGATTGGACTTTGCCGCAGGCGAAACCTGTACTGACACCTGCACTCGCGTATTTGGTGACGAATGTTCTAAGCGATGAGCCTGCACGCTGGACGTCGCTTGGCAGGTCAAACGCACTGGAGATCGGGCGTCCCGCTGGTGTGAAAGTCGGACAAACGTTTGACGGGAGTGATGCCTGGGTGGTTGGATTCACTCCTTCGCACGTAGTGGTGACGTGGACAGGCGTACATGACGATATTCCGCTTTCATCGCCCCTGCAGGTGGGGCAGTGGGGTGTGTTGCCGCGCTTCCCTGCCGTCTTGTGGAATGCCCTGATTCAGACTGCGTCTGCAGATATACCTGTCGAAGGTTGGACGATGCCGCAGGGAATTTCCAATGTGACGGTCTGTGACCCCTCGGGGATGTTGCCTACAAAGGAATGTCCGAATCTGGTGAGTGAAATTTTTCTGAACGGCAGTGAGCCTGTTCAAGCGGATAATTTATATCGGGAGTTTGGAGTAAATCGGGAAACAGGTTTGCTGGCCACCGTTTTTACCCCGCCTGAGTTGCTTGAGAAAAAGATCTATATGATCATCCCCGAATCTGCGCGGGACTGGGCGTTGAGCTCAGGCTTGGAAATTCCGCCTACCTCCTACGATGCCATTCAGTCCCCGCCTGTGAAGCCGGCAATTAATATCACCTCACCTGAATTGTTCGCGGAAGTCAGCGATGTAGTAAAAATTATCGGCACGGCTTCGGGTGAAAACTTCAGCTATTACCGTGTACAAGTTGGCAGGGGATTAAATCCGCAAACGTGGATGCAAATTGGGGGGGATGTCATCACACCCGTTGAAAGCGGCTTGCTGGCTGAATGGGATACGAAAAACCTCAGCGGTTTGTATGCCGTCCAGTTGCAAGTGGTGCGAACAGACCAGATTGTGGATTCTACGGTGATCCAGGTGACGGTTAGGTAGCTTTTCAAAAGTGAATAATATTATCCCGCCGCGCTAAAAAATGCCGCCAATAAAGCGCATAGCACGGGATGAAATTTGCCGTTGATCAAGCCCTTGTATCCATTATTAATGCCAATCATGTTTATGCTGTTTAAAAGCGCAGTGCGGAATACCAGGTGGGGGCTTATTTATACCAGGCGAATTTCCGCGGGAAGCAGGTGTCCCAATTGTGCGTTATATCTCTTTCTTGATTTGGTATGTGTCAAAATCGCGTGCGATAACCACATTAGGGAACACAGACTGCGCTTCGGTAATCACATCTTTTTCACGATAGCGCCGCGAAATATGAGTGAGAATGAGTTTCTTAACCCCTGACTTTATGGCGAGTTCTGCGCCCATGCGTGCTGTGAGATGGTAGAACTGCTTTGCCATGTCGGCTTCTTCATCCAAGTATGTTGATTCAATGACAAGACCGTCTGCATCCCTGCAAACTTCCTCAAGATTATCTGTCCTGCCTGCATCTCCCACAACAACCAGTTTGCTGCCTTTTTCCCATGCTCCCAACACATCATCAGGTTTGATGATTCTGCCATCGGCGAGGGTTATATCTTTTCCAGCGACCAGGTCTCCGCGCTCAGGGCCAAATGGCACACCGATTTCATCCGCTTTTTGTGAAAGAAATGGACGCCGTGCCTTCTCCTCGAAGATGTAACCCAGACAATCAGGTCCGCGGTGTGTGACTGAAAAAGCGGTCACCGTAAAATCATCCGCTTCAAAAACGACCCCAGGTTTGATCTCTTTCAATATCAATGGCATGGGAGGTTGGTTGCCGCGTAGGACGACATCATAAAGCAGCGTTCGCACGCGTTCAAGCGTACTACGCCCGCCGAAGATCGTAAGTTCGTCAATCGATTCCCAACGCAGTAAAGTGGAAAGCAAACCGCCCAGTCCGAGGATATGGTCGAGGTGTCCGTGTGTTAATAGAATTCGTGTCAGGCGTTTGAAACCGATGCCTGATTGAAGTATCTGCCTTTGTGTGCCTTCGCCGCAATCAACAAGGAAGCGGTATTCGTTGTGAGAAACAACCTGCCCGGAAAGTCCACGCTTTGCAGAAGGCGCGGAAGCGGATGTGCCAAGAAAAAGTATTTCAAACAAAGTTTTAAGTCCTTACAATGATCAACAATGGATCGCACGAGTTTATTGAGTCAGAAGTCCCATTTTCGAAATAAGCCCTGCAATTGTACCTTAAAGAAAACAGACCATTTGTGCTATAATCTTTTTTGAGGTTTTTAATAATTAAGTGTTTGTCGAAAAATACGTAGGAATACCCCAAAACGCAACCACCATTTTCCTGTTATTCATTCTTCGCCTTATTCATTCATGCCCCTTCTCAAGCCACCCACCACCCCCAAGAAAAGTTCAAAATCTGCGGAAAAAATCCTCCCTCCAAAAAAGAAGGAAAATCCGCAGCATAAACCCGTGTCAAAGGGAAAGCAGCATCAACCGCCTCCGCCGCCTGCACTTTCCTTTTGGGACAAATTATCCGCTGAACGCAAGCTTGACGTAGTAGGTATCAGCCTGACGTTTGTTGGGATCATCATTCTCCTGGGACTGGTCTCCACCAACCGTTCCGCTCCTATTGACAAGACTATCTCCTTCATTTCGCAGCTTTTTGGTTGGGGTGTTTTTATCCTGCCGTTCGGTTTGATCTTCTTTGGTTTGTGGCTTGTCTTCCGTAAAATCGAACGTATTCCGCCGCTTTCGGCTGAGCGTGCCATTGGCAGCGTCATCCTCTTTTTGTGGCTTCTTACCCTTCTGCATCTCTTTGCCACTCGTGGAAACGTGGATATTGCAGAATCCGTAACGTTGGTGGGACAAGGTGGCGGCGCAATTGGCGAACGCCTCCAACGCGCACTCTGGTTTCTATTTGGCAACGGCGGCATATCGGTTACCCTGCTTGCCTGGTTTACCATTGGCATTGCGGTTTTATTGGATAAGCCAGTGCGGGATATTTTTTTCTGGCTGGCGCCGTTTTTAAACCGGATTCGGCAATGGCTGAAAAAACCCATTGCACTTCAACCCAGCCTGGACCCAGGTCCTGTTTCGACAGAGGATTTTACTCCGCTAGACCCCTCTGCCGTGCCGCCTGTTGCACCAATTGGTGATAGTCTGCATCCCACACGCACTACCAGTGGCCCCACCGTCATACATTGGACATTGCCGCAGGTAGGTGACATTCTTGACTCAGGCAATGCGCCTTCCATCAATGAGGAATTCATTCAACAACGCGCGCGTTTAATTGAAGAAACACTTGCTTCCTTTGGTGCACCTGCCCAGGTGGTTGCAATTAGCCGCGGACCATCCATCACCCAGTTTGGAGTGGAGCCGCTATTCCTTGAAACCAGGGGTGGAGTCAGAACCAAAGTGCGCGTCAGCAAAATTGCTTCCCTGTCTGATGATCTTGCGCTCGCCTTGGCTGCGCCACGTATCCGCATTCAGGCTCCCGTGCCAGGCCATAGTTACGTTGGTATTGAAGTGCCGAATGAAGAAATGGCCATGGTTGCCTTGCGTGATATTTTGGAAAGCGACACATTTAAACGCAACACCAAGCCTCTGAATTTCGGTTTGGGACGCGATGTAGCGGGTATTCCTGTCATCGCCAGCGTGGAAAGTATGCCCCATATGCTCATTGCCGGCACCACGGGTTCTGGCAAGTCCGTATGTGTCAATTCCATTTTGACCTGTCTATTGTTGTACAACACCCCCGATGATCTGCGTATTGTTTTGGTTGACCCCAAGCGCGTGGAGTTGACCGGCTACAATGGTATCCCACACCTGCTCGGTCCGGTGGTTGTTGAAATGGACCGTGTGATCGGCGCTTTGCAATGGATGACGCGGGAAATGGACAAGCGTTATCACTTGTTTGCGCAGATCGGATCGCGCAATATCGTCGACTATAACGCCAAGATGAAATTGCAGGGACAAAAGAAACTGCCATATCTCGTGGTGATCATTGATGAATTAGCCGACTTGATGATGATTGCGCCCGATGAAACAGAAAAAACCATTACACGTTTGGCTCAATTGGCTCGGGCAACGGGAATTCATTTAATTCTTGCCACGCAGCGCCCCTCCGTGGACGTGGTCACAGGCTTGATCAAAGCCAACTTCCCGGCACGCATCGCCTTTGCTGTCGCATCCAACACAGACAGCCGGGTTATCCTCGACCAACCGGGCGCTGAGAGATTGCTTGGACGTGGTGACATGCTTTATCAGGCTCCAGACGCCCCCTCTGCCGCTCGTTTACAGGGTGTCTTTGTCTCTGACCAGGAAATTCAAAGATTGGTGGAATATTGGCGCGCGCAGTCGGGTGGTGCCAGCCCTTACGCTGTTGCCGGTACTCCCGCGGATTCTGTGCCAGCCAGCGGTCTGCTAAAACAAACCGAGTTATGGGATGAAGGCAAGAAAGTGGAGGGTGATCCGCTTTTTGATGATGCAGTGGAAATTGTCCGCAAAGAAGGACGCGCCTCTGTTTCAATGCTGCAAAGAAGATTACGCATTGGCTATACCCGTGCCTCACGTATTGTGGATACCATGGAGGATAAAAAGATCGTCGGTCCCCCCGAAGGTGCCACGCAAATGCGAACTGTGCTGGACTATGGTCAAACTGCGCCGCCCAAGGATGATGGTATCTAATAGCGGCGAGGTATGAATATGAACCGCGTATCAAGGCTCCCCGTGTAACCCAATGATGTCAGGTTCTATTTTCCACTGCCTTGATTGAGTCGGGTTGGTGAACAGGATTCTGTTGAAAGGATAATAAAAACAGCCACTTCAAAATATGGCTGTTTTTATTATCCTTTATTATTTTTGAATGGCATGGTGACGTGCAAAAGGCAGTAGGTTGTTACGAGAAAAGCCGTCAAGTCCGTTATGAACATGCGTTAATAAATATTGAGCCGTAATTTTCTAACTCATCTCTAATACTTCTTTCCTTGACCAAAATTTAAATCAGGCATATAGTTAAGTTTGCTTAACTAAAAAGCAGGCTTAACTATGACAAATTCTTCCCAATTCACTAAATCTCTGCGTGCATGGATGGACGTGTTTATGCATCGTTCCATGCATGGCTGGAATCACTTTGCCAAAAGCACGGGTTTATCCATGCCGCAATTCAGCATTCTTATGCAGCTGCATCATAAGGGTCCCTGCGGTATGTCTGAGGTCAGTGACCGTTTTGATATCACTGCAGCTGCCGCCAGTCAACTGGTGGAGAAACTTGTGCAGGCGGGGTACCTTGAGCGTACCGAAGATCCTATTGACCGCCGTGCCAAATTACTGACCTTAAGTGTCAGAGGCGAAGTGCTGATCCAGCAAGGTACTGAGGAACGTTATCGTTGGATGAATGACCTCACATCCAAATTAAATGCAGAAGAGCGGGCAAAAGTGGTGGAGGCATTAAATATCCTGACTAATGCCGCACAGAAACATGAAAAATAAAAAGGAAACGAATGAAAAATGGAATTTTGAGAGATAAAGTTGCAGTTATCACCGGAGGTTCACGCGGACTGGGCCTCGCAATTGCGCAAACATACGCAGGCGCGGGCGCCAAAGTGGTTATTGCATCTCGTACATCCCGCACCGTGGACCAGGCTGTTGATTCGCTTCGAGCAAACGGATACCAGGTAGAGGGTTTCGTTTGCGACGTATCGGACATGCAACAGATTGAAGCGCTTGCCCAACACGCCATCCAGACGTTCGGCAAAATTGATATATGGGTTAATAACGCGGGACTATCTGCACCGTATGGCCCCACAGTCCACATTCCAAGCATGGACTTTTTGAAGGTCATCAACACAAACATCATCGGTACCTACAACGGTTCGGCGGTTGCCATGCGCTATTTTCTGACACAGAATAGGGGAAAGTTGATCAACCTGTTGGGCCGCGGCGACAACGGCTCAATAGCTTTACAGAACGCGTATAGTTCAAGCAAAGTATGGGTGCGAAATTTTACAAAGACCCTTGCAGCCGAATACAAACACAGCGGTGTGGATATTTTCGGCTTCAATCCCGGGTTGGTAAGGACGGATATGTTGAGCAATGTTAGTGCCGTAAAAGGATATGAAAAAAGGATGAATCCGCTGCGCTATGTCGCGATGCTGTGGGGTAACGAAGCGGATGTTCCAGCCGGGAAAGCCTTGTGGCTTGCCTCCTCTGCCACTGATGGGAAGAGCGGATTGATGGTGACCGTATTAACCATGCAAATGATGATCTCCCGCTTGATCGGATTGCCATTCCGCAAATTATTGAACCGCTCCACTGAACTGTTGGATCTTAATGTTGTCTCTGTTGAATCAGCAGTTACCGGAGATTAGGAAAAGGACCTTATGCAAGCAACCATGACTCAATCCAAAACACAACCCCGCCGTGAAAAGACATCTTTCAAGGGGATTGGCCGTGCAATGAAATATTTAACGCACTATAAGCGCCAGGCCGCGTTACCATACGTCTTTCTTATTATTGCCACGCTTTCACAGTTGGCTGTGCCGCACATGATCCGCAATGTGATTGATGCGGTCACCAGCGGATTTCTGGCAAGCCAGGTTTTATCTGCGCTTGAGAATATTCCCACGCAGTTTGTCAGTACAGCGCTGCCAAGGATTCTTGAATCCCTGGGTTACGATTCTGCCATGACCCTGGATCAGCTCAAGGGCATGCTTGAAGCAGACCTGGGTATTGCGCCGCGTGCGTTGATCACCGCCCTCGTTGCCATTGTTGGTTTCGCCCTCCTGCGTGGATTATTCTCCTTCCTGCAAGCGTTTTGGGCGGAGAAGAATTCCCAGTCTGTTGCGTATGATTTGCGAAATGATTTATACGCCAAGATCCAACAGTTGTCTTTCGCGTATCACGATAAAAATCAGACAGGTCAGTTGATGATCCGCGCGACGGATGATGTGGAGAAGGTGCGGCTTTTTATTGGACAGGGTTTATTACAACTTGTTGGCGCTGTGATTTTGCTGTCTGGCACGGTCATTATTTTATTCTCGTCGAATGTCTCTCTCGCGTGGACAGCCATGCCGATTTTACCGATTGCAATTGTGTTGTTTGGTGTCTTTTCAAGTCTGGCCCAACCCATGTTTAAGAAAGTGCAGCAAAAACTTTCGGCTCTGAATACGGTCTTGCAGGAAAACCTGGCGGGGATTAAAGTGATCAAGTCGTTCACGCGCGAAAAGGAACAGCAGGCAAAATTTCGTGCCGCTGCAGATGCCTCGATGGATCAATCGATCGCAGTGAATCGCTTATTCATGTTTTTGTTTCCGCTTGTGTTCTTGATCGCGAACCTTGGTCAAGCTGCGATCCTTTATGTGGGCGGTAAGCAAATTATCCTCGGCACGCTGACGATTGGCGCGTGGCAGGAATTTTCTCTCTATCTGATGTACCTGTTTTTTCCCATCATGATGTTCGGCATGATCGTCACGCAGATGGGACAAGCTGCTGCGTCCGCTGACCGCATCTTTGAGATTTTGGATGCCAAGAGCGATATCGTGGATAAGCCCAACGCATTCAGGCTTCCCGCGGTCAAAGGTGATGTGAAATTCGAGAATGTCACTTTCCGTTATGTGGGTGGCGGCGATCCTGTTTTGAAGAATGTTACATTTGAAGCAAAGCCGGGTGAAACGATTGCCTTGCTCGGCGCCACGGGTTCAGGCAAGACCAGTATCATCAATTTGTTGCCTCGTTTCTATGACCCAAACGAAGGTCGCATCACGATCGATGGTCATGATCTGCGTGATGTAACACTGGATTCGCTCCGCTCACAAATTGGTATCGTACTCCAGGAAACAACCTTGTTCAGCGGAACCATTAGTGAGAACATTGCCTTTGGTAAACCCGAGGCCACTCCCGAAGAAATTCAAGCCGCCGCAAAAGCCGCCGCTGCGCATGACTTTATTATGTCATTCCCTGAAGGCTACAATACACATGTCGGTGAACGGGGTACTACTCTTAGTGGAGGACAAAAACAACGCGTGGCTATTGCACGCGCACTCCTGCTTGATCCGCGCATCCTCATTCTCGATGACTCAACATCCAGCGTCGATGTTACAACCGAGTCATACATTCAAGCCGCGCTTGAAACACTGATGAAGGGACGTACTTCCTTTGTCATTGCACAGCGCATCAGTACTGTGATCAACGCCGATAAGATTCTTGTGCTTGATAAAGGCCAGGTCGTGGCACAAGGCAGGCATGCTCAACTGATGGAAGAAGAACCGATCTATGCTGAAATTTATAACTCGCAAATACTGGTACATGAAAATGAAAATTAACGACACAACATTATCGCTGAGCAGAATGAAGACATGTTCTTTATCTGAACGAAATCGAAGTGCTGGATTTATATCAATTATGTTCTTCAACTTCGCAGCACAAGAAGCAAAAGTGCCGGCCTGTGCTCAGGACGAAAGAGGTGCGCTATGATGGGCGGCGGCGGTCATAACCGCTTTGGTGGTGCGCTCAATCAAGAAACGATCAAGCCGCGTAATCTGGGTGAAACACTGGTTCGTCTGGGTAATTATTTTGGACGCTTCTGGTACATGATTGCCCTGGCTGTGCTGTTTGTTATTTTCGCCACCTGGACTCAAGTAACCTCTCCTGAATTATTGGGGCAAGCCACAGATTGTTTCCTCGTCCCTGCCGGCAGCAGTGCATTTGCTTCCATCTCCCCCGCGTCTCCTGCTGACCCAAAAGCAGTATCCAGCTGTTGGCTTGGAATAACTGAAGACCCGTCCACGTTGTCTTATTCGCGACAGGTCATCTATAAAGCCTATCACCTTGGTGGGTATATAACCCCCGACCTTGCAACCGCCACAAATGACGAGCGGGTGATCGGTATGTTTCGTTTGATCCTGATTGTCATTGCATTGTATGTGTTGGGTGCAGTCCTGACAGGTACAACCTTCTTTGCCATGGCATGGACAGGTCAACATGTACTTCGTACCCTGCGCGTTGAAGTGTTTGAGAAGTTACATTCTCTCTCACTTAGTTTCTATGCCGAACACGAAGCAGGCGACCTGATGAGCCGTATTACAAATGACACATCCGCAATTGAGCAGGCATTTTCATTTGCGCTTGTCAATGTTTTCAGCGGTGCCCTTCTGCTGGTGTGGGTCGCATATAACATGCTGACATTGAGCCTGCCGTTCGCTTTGCTTTCGCTGGCAGTATCTCCATTGATGTTCATCGCCACGGTCTGGTTTTCAGGAGAGGCACGCAAGGCTTTCCGCAAAAGTCGTGAGGAAATTGGCAATGTAAATGCAGAATTGCAGGAGACCATATCAGCAGTGCGCGAAGTGCAAGCCTTTAACCGCGCAGACGAAAATATCGAGCAGTTCAAGGAAGTCAACGCCGCCAACCGTGACGCCAATGTTCGTGCTGTGGCTTACACCTCCGCGCTCGGTCCAACGCTTGAAGCCCTTTCCTATCTTGGGCTTGCCATTGTTACAGGCGTGGGCGGCTGGTACCTGCTGACAGGAGATTTGCTTTTTGGTACGATGGTGACGATCGGGCTGGTGATTACATTTCTAGCCTACGTACAGCGTTTCAATCAACCGATTCAACAGATCGCCGTGCTTTGGACAAACATCCAAAATGCCATAGCGGGTGCAGAGCGTATCTTCACCATTCTCGATGAGAAACCCGTTGTCGTTGATAAACCTGGAGCCAGAGCGATGCCCGAGATCAAAGGCCGGGTTGAATTTAATGAGGTCAGCCATGAATATGAAGATGGCGTACCGGTCTTGAAGGAAGTTTCATTTTCCGCAGAACCTGGGCAAACCATCGCCATTGTGGGACCAACAGGTGCAGGCAAGACCACCATTATTAACTTATTGCCTCGCTTTTACGATGTGACGCATGGCTCGGTAAAAATTGACGGTGTCGATGTGCGCGATGTCACCGCCGAATCCATCCGTAAGCAGGTGGGTATTGTGCTGCAGGATACCTTCCTGTTCAGCGCATCGGTTATGGATAACATCCGCTTTGGGCGGCCTGACGCAACCGATGAAGAAGTCTACGCTGCCGCCAAACTCGCCAACGCTGATTCATTCATCGAACGTCTTCCTGAAAAGTATGAAACAGTGCTCGGCGAACGCGGTTCGGGTCTTTCTCAGGGACAACGTCAATTGCTTTCGATCGCGCGCGCCGCACTTGCAGATCCGCGTGTGCTGATCTTGGATGAAGCAACTTCCAGCGTGGACACACGCACCGAGCGTCTTATCCAGAAAGCGTTTGATGCATTACTTAAGAGCCGCACCTCATTCGTCATTGCGCATCGCTTGTCCACCATCCGCAATGCAGATATGATCCTCGTGCTGAAAGATGGTCAGATCATCGAACGCGGCAGGCACAATGAACTGCTTGATGCAAAAGGTTTCTATTACGAGTTATATATGAGCCAATTCAAGAGGCAGGAAGAGTTGGAAGGGTAGATTGTTTTACGTAATGCAGGCCGCCAGGTTTTTCAAGAACCTGGAGGCCTGCATTTTCAAAGCAAAATGATTGTAATTCGCCCAATGCCAATTTCCTGTCAGGAACATTTAACTGCTAAACAACGGCTGTGCAAATGAAAATCCTGACCGAAATCCAGCGCCACAAAGGGTTCAATATCCACGGGAAAACTTTTCACCGCACTGCAGTGCGCGCAGTCATCCTGAGGGGGCGGGATCTGCTAATGGTTTTTTCCTCTGCAGTCGGTGATTATAAATTCCCGGGCGGCGGGGTTGAAAATGGTGAAATACATGAGCAGGCGTTAGCGCGTGAGCTGCTTGAAGAGTGTGGTGTGTCCCTGCTCGGATTGACCGGTGAACTGGGCGCGATCATCGAATACGATCTTGCTCAAGAAGAAGATTTCGATGTATTCAAGATGACTTCACACTATTATTTTTGCCAGGCAGGGGATGATTTTGGCATGCAAACACTGGATGATTACGAAAAAGATTTGGGATTCAAACCTGTCTGGGTGGATATTGATTTTGCGATTTCAGCAAATTGCTTGTTGCTCAATTTGGAGACTCCCCCCGCATGGTTGCGACGCGAAATTTTTATCCTTGAATATATAAGGCGGTTCATGTAAATAATCGGCTATATCAATACATCCAACAGTTTTGATGTATCCGGCAGGATCAGATCTGCGCCCATTTTTTTCAACTCCGGCTCTTCGCCAAACCCGCATAACACGCCCACCGTTTGTGCACCAGCAGATTTTCCAGCGCGAATGTCCACGGTGGTATCACCAATCATCAGACAGTTTTCGGCAGGGACATTCATTTTTTGCGCGGCAAACAGGATGGGATCAGGATAGGGCTTGGTATGTTTTGTTGACAACCCGGTCACGATCACATCAAAATATTTCAACAGGTCGAAGTGTTCCAAAAAGGCCATTGTGCCATCTTCATCTCGCGCGCTGACAACCGCCATCGGGTAATGTCCATGTAATTGCTTGAGCAATTCATCCACACCAGGGACAAGCAGAAATTTCCCTGGCGCATATCTGTGGTGGCGGGATAGCCAGTGGATGATGGCGATCATCTCATCGTCAACGCCAAGGGTATCTGCAAGGCTGAGTAATGCGTTGCCGGGGGCTTCGATCCACATAATGAAGCGGTGCGCAATGCGGGTGGGGTTTTTGAACAGGAAATGTGGAAAAAAACGTCTGACCTTCTGGGCGTATAGGTCATCACTATTGCTTAGTGTTCCATCTATATCGAAACACAAGGCTCTTATGCGCAGTAAATCAAGGGACATGGCGCAATTGTACCAAAAGGGCTATACTTCCAGTTAAGGGTATAAAAAAATTGCGAAATGTGATTTAATAAGTCCATGCCAGAAGACCATTCCCAATCACTGCTCGAATTATTGATCAACGTTAGTCGCGAGGTTGCCACAGCGCTTGATCTTCGCACGGTTTTGCAGCGTCTACTCTATGCAGCCATGCAGCATGTGGGAGGAGAGCGCAGCAGCATCATTGTGATGGATGATTCTGGCAAACCTGTGGATGCAACTATTGTATATGGGAAGCAATTCCACGAACATACAACCCAGCAATTGCGCGATACCGTGGAGCGCGGACTCGCTGGGTGGGTGGTAAAGTATCGTAAATCTGCGCTTGTACCCGATACCAGCAAGGACCAACGCTGGCTGCGCCGTGCAGATGATTCTGTTGATCAGAGCGGCGCAAAATCTGCAATCTGTGTACCATTGTTGGCGCGTGACCGGTTGGTGGGGGTGTTGACGCTTGTCCATTCTGTGCCGAATGCGTTTAACGAACAACATTTGGAATTAATGCAAGCCATTGCCGACCAGGCAAGTGTGGCGGTTTTGAATGCACGTTTGTACACCGAAAGTCAGCGCACTGCGCGGGTAATGACAGCCCTGGCAGAGGCAGCGGCTGCGATCAATGCCTCACTCGAGATGCCTGATGTTTGGCGGCGTGTTCTTAATCAGACCATGCAAGCCTTGCAGGTTGAAACGGTGGCTCTGGCTTTGATCGATACCGTGAGCAATGACCTTGTCTTTCATGCTGCAGCGGGGCATAACTCCGGAACCATTCCCGGCCGGCACATTGTCAAAGGGCAGGGGTTGGCGGGACAGGTGGTAAGCAGTGAACGCGGGTTGGTCATACCCGCCGTCAAAAAAGGCCCGCATTATAGTGAGGCGGACAGCTTTGGCGCAATCGAAATGCGGGCTGTGGCCATTGCCCCGATACAATCCCAGGGAAAGGTCATCGGCGTGCTGATGGCGATCAATCCAATATCCGGCGCGTTCGATCCTGATGCGTTATTGGTGATGACGGGTTTGGGAAGTCTGGCCGGAACGACAATTCAGAACGCGCAATTTTTGGATCGTTTGCAAAAAGCACACCAGCGTTATCGTGAGTTATTTGAAGACAGTGTGGACCCAATCGTGATCACAGATTGGGAAGGCAAAATATTGGAAGTCAATCGTCAGGCAGTGGTATTAAGCGGCTACAGCAGCGAAGCACTGCACGCCATGAGCATCGACCTGCTGCATGAAGTTAAATGGAATAAAACGGGTTCGAAATTTGAAACTCTCAGGCATAGCGCTGGATGTAGTTATGAATCGGTTTTACGCCAGCAAAACGAGGTCGAGAGACCCGTGGAAGTCCATGCGCACCGGGTTGAATTTGAAGAAACTGATTCTGTGCAGTGGATCCTGCGGGACATTACCGAACGTAAAGAACTTGATGCCCTGCGCGATGATATGATAGCCATGATCTATCACGACTTGCGCTCGCCCCTTGGCAATATTGTCTCAAGCCTCGAATTGATGGACGGCATGCTCCCGCCGGATGAGACACTGCGTACCATGCTCAATATAGCCAGGAATTCCACCGGGCGTATTCAGCGTTTAATTAATTCCCTGCTTGATATCAACCGTCTTGAAGCGGGACAGCCGATCGTAGACCAGCATGCCATAGACCCGCTATTGTTAATTCGTGAAGCGCTCAAGGATGTTGACCCGTCTGCGGCAAGCCGTCATCATACAGTGGAAAATAAAGCGCTGGGTGTGCTTCCGCTGATTTGGGTGGACGTGGATATGATTCATCGTGTCTTCATTAACTTGTTGGAAAACGCAATCAGGTACACACCAACGAATGGACAAATTGAGATCGGTGCACAAACAAACAGCGGGGCTTCCGTCAAGTTTTGGGTGCGCGATAATGGTCCAGGTATTTCAGCCACAGACCGTGATCGAATTTTTGAGAAATTTATCCGCTTACGCGGCAAGAACAATCCCAGCGGAATTGGTGTGGGGCTGGCATTTTGCAAGCTGGCCGTGCAAGGGCACGGTGGACAAATTTGGGTGGAGAGCGAGTTGGGTAAGGGAACCACATTCTGGGTCACCCTGCCTGTTGCGCAAAAGATGGCAACCGGGCAGCTCAAGCGCCAGACAGGCAGGTTGATCATGAAGGAAGACAGGACGCCCTAGTTTGGCCGGTAGTCCATTCAGCGCACAATTTTCAACCAGCAACTGTAAAAAATTAAAGATTTATCTTAGGAGAAGTATGCAGGAAATCACAGGTAATATTTACATCGAAGACCAGTTTCACGGTGTCACGTTGGGAGTGATCGTCACTCCGCGTGGGCTCATTCAAATTGATGCCCCTCCCTCGCCTGAAGATGTGCGTTCATGGCGTGCCGCGCTAATGAACCTGGGTGGCGGTATGGAGCGTGCGCTGGTGAACCTGGATGCTCACCCAGACAGGACCCTCGGGGCCCGTGCCATGGATTGTATCGTGATCGCGCATGAAAAAACCGCCAGCACATTTCGTACCCGCCCCAACACATTCAAGGCTCAGGGCGAAGAGACCGGTGCAGACTGGGAATCGATTCCTGGTTTGGGTAGTGTGCGCTGGGTTCCACCTGAGATATCATTCCTCAATCAAATGACCCTGCATTGGGGGGATACTCCTGTGTTGCTCGAACATCACGCCGGACCCTCCAGCGGATCCATTTGGGTGCGCATGCCCGAAGAAAAAATTGTTTTTGTTGGAGATGCTGTACTCAAAAACCAACCCCCATTCTTTGCAGGCGCAAACCTCACTGACTGGATCTCGGCGCTTGAAATTTTACTTAGCCCGGCCTTCAAGGGCTATACCATTATCAGCAGCCGAGGCGGTGTGGTGACAACAAACGTTGTGAAGACCCAACTTGATTTTATAAAACATGTTAACGAAAAACTGGACAAGGTCACGACAAAAAAGACAAACCCGGCCGCGATCGAAAAACTGGTCACCTCTCTTTTAACATGGTTCAAAGCCCCGGCCGCACGCCAAAAGCAATTTGCCCAACGCCTGCGTTACGGCTTGCTTCATTACAACTCGCGCCCGAGCCATGTTTCCGGGCAGTTTAACGAAATGCAATAATGAATACAACCCAACCCATCCTTGAATTAACCCGCGGGCGTGTTGTGGAGGCTGTTCATTTTGGCTCAATTGCCATTGTGGATTCAAAAGGTAAACTTTTACATTCCTGCGGCGACCCGGATATGGTCGCCTTTTTGCGCTCGTCTGCCAAGCCATTTCAAGCCATCCCATTTATTGAACGCGGCGGTGCGGAGCATTTTAATTTTACGCAAAAAGAACTGGCAATTTCTTGTGCCTCGCACGAGACCGCTCAGATTCATTTGGATACCGTAAAAGCAATGCAGGAGAAAATTGGAATTCACGAAGATGATTTGCAATGCGGCGCACACATGCCTGGTGACTCGGCTATGTTAAGAATGGTAATTCAACAGGGTGTCACCCCAACACCCAACTTCAACAACTGTTCGGGCAAACATACCGCCATGTTGGCACATGCTAAAATGCGCGGACTGCCTTTGGAAAATTATCTCGATCCATCCCATCCCATTCAACAGGATATTCTTGCCGTGCTCTCTGAAATGTGCGGAATTGAGAAGGAGAAAATTGAACTGGGCATTGATGGCTGCTCCGCCCCAAATTTTGCGATCCCACTTGCCAATGCAGCTTTGGGAATGGCGCGCCTGTGTGATCCGCGTGGATTAAGTGAAACCCGGGCAACCGCATGTAAGAAAATTACCAGCGCCATGACGACTCACCCGGAAATGGTTGGCAATTATGGCGAGTTCGACTGTGAGTTGATGACAGTCGGCGCAGGCAAAATTGTCACCAAACGCGGCGCGGAGGGTTTCCAGATCGTCGGGTTAATGCCGGGCGTGTACGGTGATAATGGTGTTGGGATCGCCTTCAAGGTTACAGATGGCGATGCATCACGATTGAATGATGAATTGGTATCCAGCGCCCGTGTGCGCCCTGCTGTTGCGCTTGAAATTCTAAGCCAATTAAAAGCTTTGGATGAAGCCCAATTAAGATCACTCTCAGGTTTTGGTCCTAAAAAACAACTCAAAAACCATCGTGGACTTGTGACTGGCGAATCACATCCGGTCTTTGATCTTTTCTCATGAAGCATTTGCAAAAGCGCGCGCTTGTGATCCACAATAAATTGATCGAGGCTTTTGGCGAACCTGTCTGGCGCACGCCTTTGCCCGCCATTGACGAACTCGTCTCGACCATTCTTTCCCAAAACACAAACGATATAAATCGTGATCGGGGTTTTAATGCCTTGCGCGCAAAATTTCCAAACTGGGAAGCCGTGCGCGATGCCAGCCCGGAAGAAGTGGTTGAAGCCATTAGACCTGCCGGGCTTGCAAATCAAAAGGGTCCACGCATCCAGCAGGTTTTGCGCGCCATTACCATGGAACGCGGTTCTCTTAACCTGGACTTCTTAACAGACCTGTCCGTTGACGAAGCACGTGCATGGCTGACAAAATTTAATGGCGTGGGACCCAAAACTGCCGCCATCGTTTTATGTTTTTCGCTAAACATGTCTGCTTTTCCCGTGGATACACATATTTATCGCGTCAGTGGGCGGATCGGCTTGCGACCCGAAAAGATGACGGTAGAGCAGGCTCATACGCACTTGGAATCCGTATTTTCGCCTGAAACGTATTATGCGGCGCATTTGAACATTATCCGCCTGGGAAGGGAGGTCTGTGGTGCGCGTAAACCAAATTGCCCGCAGTGCCCGATTCGGGAGGTTTGTGATCATGGGGCTAATGTAAATCCGTAAACAGGCAAACCAGGTGATGAAAGTGGATATCCCTTCTGCCAGCTTGGTTTTGGAAAAACTTGGTGTTCCGCACAAAGTTTTTCGGCATGAGGATCCTGTGATGTCTTTTGAGCAAGCTGCCAGGGAGCGGGGTCAGCGTGTTTCGCAAATTGTTCGCAGCATTTTATTCCGAATTGCAGAAAATGAATTTGTAATGGTATTGGTTGCTGGTTCGGCGCAGGTATCGTGGAAAATTTTGCGTAAGCACTTGGGTGTGTCACGGATCACGATGGCAACGGAAGATGAAGTTTTTGCGGTGACAGGATATCTTGTCGGGACGGTGAGCCCTTTTGGATTGCCTCACCCGCTCAAGGTGTTGATCGATCCGAGCGTGGTGCATGAAGAGCAAATATCCATCGGGTCGGGAATCCGCAATACGGCGATCATCATGAAGAGCGCAGATTTGCGTCACGTGTTGAACGAGGCACAGCTTGTGTCCCTGGTTTTAATTTAATAATGCGAAGGCATAATGTATGGATCATATAGTTTATCTTGCACTCGGAAGTAACATGGGAAACCGCCTTGCGAATCTCAAGACGGCAATCGGCAACCTGACGCCGCAACTTGCAGTGAAAAATAGATCGTCAGTGTATGAAACGCCGCCCTGGGGTTTCACAGCGCAAGCCAATTTTTTAAACCAGGTGGTCATGGCAGAAACATATCTTAAGCCCCAGGCGCTTCTTGGGCATTTGAAGCGGCTTGAAATGGCGTTGGGACGTGTGCCTAATTTTCAAAATGGACCACGCCTGATAGATATTGATATTTTATTCTTTGATGACCTGATGTTGGAAACACCGCAGCTGGTGATTCCCCACCCGCGATTGCATCAACGAGCCTTTGTGCTTGTGCCTCTGTCGGAGATCGCCCCGGATTATGTTCATCCAATGTTAGGCAAACCCATTCACAAGTTGTTGGACGGTGTGGATCGCAGTGACATTAAATTATTTAAATAGGGCAGGTGTGCAGTCTGATGGGTTTCTGAAAATATTTGATGGGATACAAACCCATCCTGAACAAATTTATCAAGGAGATTTTCAAATGGATATCGAAGTTATTCATCGCCCGTCGTACTCGCTCGCAATTGCCAAACTTGCACCCAATGAACGTATCCGCGCCGAGGCTGGCGCGATGGTAAGTATGTCTGGCGGGGTGCAGATCGAGACCAAAGCTGAAGGTGGCTTGCTCAAGTCACTGGGACGTGCCGTGCTTGGCGGCGAATCCTTCTTCCAAAATTTCTTTGTCGCACCGGTAAATGGCGGTGAAGTGACCCTTGCACCGGAATTACCCGGTGACATTGCCGTGATCGAAATGAGCGGTGATAAACTGATGGTGCAGGCCGGTTCATACATGGCTTCCGAGACGGGTATCGAATTGACCACCAAGGTCAGCATCAAAGCCTTCATGTCTGCCGAAGGGATTTCCATGCTCGAAGCAAGTGGAACTGGCACCTTGCTGGTTTCATCCTATGGTGCGATCTATGAGAAGGCTCTGGGCGCAGGTGAAAAATATATTGTGGATACCACCCATCTCGTTGCCTTCGATGCCACGATCGGTGTGCAGCCCAAGCCCATTGGCGGGCTCAAGTCCACTTTGTTCAGCGGCGAAGGATTTGTCGTGGAATTAACCGGTCCCGGTAAGGTTTATATTCAAACCCGCTCGCCACAGGCCTTGATCAACTGGATCATTCCGCAGCTTCCCAAACCGCCGTCATCATCCAATCAATAAATTGCCATTGGCTTGTATAATAGGTGCAGGACGGAACAGATTCGTCCTGCATTTTCTTTTGCGCATTAGGAGAACCATGAAAATTGTCCGTTATCAAACCAATAGTGATGCCGTGAACTACGGCTGGATACTGGAGGACAAGATCGGTGAAATCCAGGGTGATATTTTTGGCGAATACCGTCGCCGTGAAGCCAAAACGCCACTGCTGGAAGTGAAACTTGCAGCGCCCTGCGTGCCAGGTAAAATTTTATGTGTGGGGCGCAATTATGTGGAACATGCCAGGGAACTTGGCAATGAAGTGCCGAAAGTGCCGCTTATCTTTCTTAAGCCGCCTTCTTCGATCATTGCCAATGGCGAACATATTATTTTGCCGCCACAGTCAAATCAGGTTGAGCATGAAGCAGAACTGATTGTTGTCATCGGCAAACGCGGACGAAATATCACGCCTGAAGCAGCCAGGGAGTATATCTTTGGCTATACCATCGGCAATGATATTACGGCGCGTGACCTGCAAAAGACGGATGGTCAATGGACGCGTGCCAAAGGTTTTGACACCTTTTGTTCCTTTGGCCCCTGGATCGATACAGAGTTTGATGCTTCTGACGCGGTGGTCACTTGCCGTGTGAATGGTCAAATGCGTCAAATGGCATCCACCCGCGACATGGTGTTTAACGTCAGCACCTTGATCGCTTACATCTCTTCTGTAATGACGCTTGAGCCAGGTGATATCATCTTTACCGGCACTCCCGCAGGCGTGGGTGTGCTAAAGAATGGGGATGTGGTTGATGTGGAAATTGAAGGGCTGGGAAAGCTAAGCAATCCTGTAAAAATATAGATGCCATGTCTTATGTCCGGCGGCATTCTTTTGTGACGCAGGTAAAGGACAGGGTGGTAAATGGGAATTAAAACTTTCCCTGAAATTTATCCTTCAACCATGCTCCTCGAAGAGCAATGGTTGCCCAGCCCAGGATGGATCAGTGTAGGAGATCAGCTATGACAATAAATGAATTTCAAACTTTTCTCGCGCAATACCCCACGTACGCAAATACCGCATCCATGGATTTGCTTCGTAAAAAAGATTATTCACGCCTGGACGAAGGCGAACATGTCTACCTGGATTACACCGGCGGAGGCATCTATGCAGAGTCGCAGATAAAAAAACATCATCAACTTTTGCATGAAAATGTTTTTGGCAACCCGCATTCAACCAATCCCACCTCACTTGCTGCAACCGAGATGGTTGAAAGGGCGCGTAATTATATTCTTAAATTTTTCAACGCCGACCCCGGGGAATACCTTGCCATCTTTACGGCCAATGCCAGCGGCGCCTTGAAGTTGATCGGCGAGTCTTACCCATTCTCAAAGGGGCGTTACCTGCTGACATTTGACAATCATAACTCGGTCAACGGGATTCGGGAATTTGCTCATGCGCGCGGGGCTGAAGTGACCTATATTCCGGTCATGCTGCCTGAAATGCGGGTGGATGATTCGCAGCTTGAACTCGAGTTAAATCAGCCTTCGGAGAGCGGACACAACCTTTTTGCTTTTCCTGCCCAGTCTAATTTCTCCTCGGTTAAACATCCACTCGAGTGGATCGAGAAGGCTCATTCCCATGGCTGGGATGTACTGCTTGACGCTGCTGCGTATGTGCCAACCAATAAACTGGATTTGAGTGAGATCAAACCCGATTTTGTACCGATCTCATTTTATAAGATATTTGGCTACCCAACTGGAATTGGCGCATTGATTGCACGCAAATCGGCGTTGGCAAAACTGCACCGTCCCTGGTTCGCTGGCGGAACCATTACCGTTGCCTCAGTTCTGGGGGATAAATATTATCTTGCGGATGGAGCTGCCGCCTTTGAGGATGGAACGCTTGATTACCTGAATATACCTGCCATTGAGATTGGGTTGAGACATATTGAAGCCATTGGCTATGATGTCATCAGTGAGCGGGTCAGAACGCTGACTGGTTGGCTGCTGGATCATCTCACACAGATGAAACACAGCACAGGCGAGCCGCTGGTGCGTTTGTTCGGGCCCAAATCCACAGAAGGGCGTGGCGGCGCAGTCACGGTCAATTTTTACGACAAAAACGGCAAAGCCTATGATCATCGCTTTATCGAAAGCGAAGCCAACAAAGTCAACATTTCGCTCCGCACAGGCTGTTTCTGCAACCCGGGTGCAGGTGAATTGGCGCTTGGCATCTCCCGTGTTGAGCTGGACGTGTGTTTTACCCGCCAGGATCATCAGGATAGATTATCCATTGACGACTTCCGCCTGTGTATTGACGGAAAATCCTCCGGTGCGGTGAGAATTTCCGTGGGCATGGTCACGAATTTCAACGATGTGCAATCGTTTTTGTTGTTCGCAAAAGGACTACTTTCCTAAATGTTATAAGTTTTTATTAAAACCGAAAAGCCTGCAAAGCGTACAAGGCCCCCTCCCAAAAAAAATCTTTGCGTCTTTTGCGGTATAAGGATGTTTTATGAATGGACAAGTTCGTTCCGCCATAAAGCCTGGCAGTACTGTGCTGATCGTCTTAAAACAAGACCAGCGCACAGGAAAATTGACCAGGGGTATCGTCAAGGATATTCTTACCAAATCACCCAATCATCCGCATGGGATCAAAGTCCGGTTGGTGGATGGACAGGTGGGACGGGTTAAGGAACTTGTGGACCCAGCCGGCGGTGATTGATGGAAAATGTCAACATTAGGCAGGTTACTGCAGAAGATCTTGAGGCATGCTTCGTTATTGAAACTGCTTGTTTCCCGCCCTCCGAATCGGCTGACAAGGAAACCATTGCGCTCCGTATTGCCAAATTCCCGCAGGGGTTTCTGGTTGCAGAGGTGGCGGGACAACTTGTTGGGATGCTCAACAGCGGCTGTACGAACAAGGCAGACCTCAGTAGTGAGGATTTGAAGAAGTTGATCGGTCACGATGCAGCCGGCGGAAATCTGGTCGTGTTCTCGCTGGCTGTTCACCCGAATTTCCAAAAACGCGGAATTGCCCGCCGGTTAATGAAGTACTTTTTTGAGGAAGCGCGCAGACTTGAAAAACAAAAAATCCTGCTGATCTGTAAACAGGAATTGGTTGGCTATTACCAAAGACTTGGCTTTGTCCATCTGGGTGGATCCAAATCCACACATGGTGGGTCAGTCTGGCATGAGATGGGCTTCTTTATGATGGATTAATTTGCCAGCTGACTTATTTGCCCCTTTTTCTGCACTTAAAAACCATATTTAATTACGACGATTAATCATGAATATTTTATTCTTTATATTCCTTGTCAGCGCATTCATTGTTTCATCCTGCGGGATCCCGGTCGCGGCCACTTCCACAGCGGTTCCCATGGTCACTCCGTCATCAATTTCCACGACAGGAATACAGCCAACAAATAAAGTTTCCCCCACGGTTGCTCCTGTTTGTATTTCCTCCGAACCCACACAAGCAGATATTGATCGCGCACTCGCCTACACCGGTGAGCTATTCAGTACGCCCGATTGGGAGCAAAGCTACTCTTTAAACGGATCTACAGTTACTGTGTTATGGCAGGGAGTTCCACAAAGTGCGTTGGTGTATCTTGAGGCGCGGAATATGCCTTGTGGATATGGGGAACTTGATTTAAATAAGGACTTCAGTGATGAAAACTGGAAGACCGTCTTTGTCAATTACGAAAGTTATGAAATGATTGATGAATGTAAAACAGGAACAGGTTTAAGGTTGTATGAATTTAAGACTCACAACCAGGGCTTTGAATACAAGATCAGGTACTGGGTCGAGAATGACACGGATGCGCGGGTTATTGTGACCATGATCGTTTTCCCCCTTGAATCAAATTTGTTATTGGATGAATATTCATCCAAGCTTTTTCCAGACTATTCAACCTGTCCATGAAACCTGGATTTTATAAGAAAAGGAAACCCTTATGACCTCTCGCTACGATATTTTGTTCCAACCGGTCAAGATCGGCCCGGTCATTGCGCCGAATCGATTTTATCAAGTCCCACACTGTAATGGATTTGGTTGGCGTATGCCGCAGAGTTTGGCTGCCATGCGTGGAATTAAAGCCGAAGGCGGCTGGGGTGTGGTCTGTACTGAGGAAGCGGAAATCCATCACACCAGCGACCTTTCCCCATATTTTGAGGGACGACTTTGGAATGATGACGATATTCCCGCTTTGCAGATCATGACTGAAGCGGTTCACAAGCATGGGGCATTGGCTGGCATCGAACTCACCTATAACGGACACGATGCCTCAAACCTGTATTCACGTGCGGCTCCATTTGACCTGCGTACACGGGGAATTGTTGGTGCCAGCGGGTACGAACCCGGTCAATCACGAGCTGCAAGCAAGAGTGACCTCAAACAGATCCGTACATGGCATCGTAATGCTTCCATCCGCGCCAAAAAAGCAGGCTTTGACATTATTTGTTGTTATGCTGCTCATAACCTGGCACTCGCGTTCCATTTCCTGTCAAAGGAAAACGACCGTGCTGATGAATATGGCGGCACACTCGAAAATCGCGTGCGTTTCCTGCGTGAAATCATCGAAGAAACAAAGGAAGCTGTTGGCGATACCTGTGGAGTTGCCCTGCGCTTTGCAGTGGACGAATTGCTCGGTCCTTCGGGGATGCAATCAACAGGCGAGGCACAGGATATTGTTTCCATGCTTGCCGAACTCCCCGACTTGTGGGATGTCAACATCAGTAACTGGTCGAATGACTCAAGTACCTCCCGTTTTGAAAAAGAGGGGAATCAGGAAAAATATATCTCCTTCGTTAAGAAGCTGACCACCAAGCCTGTCGTTGGTGTGGGACGCTACACTTCACCTGATTCGATGGTGTCCGCCATTGAGCGTGGGATCATGGATCTGATAGGCTCGGCGCGTCCCAGCATTGCCGACCCGTTCCTTCCCAACAAGATCAAGGAAGATCGTCTTGAAGATATCCGGGAGTGCATCGGTTGTAATATTTGCGTCACTGGTGATACACGCTATGTTCCCATTCGGTGTACGCAAAACCCAACCATGGGCGAGGAATGGCGGCGCGATTGGCATCCTGAACTCATCGCGCCGAAAAAATCTGCAGAAGAAATTCTTATTGTCGGTGCAGGACCTGCGGGATTGGAGGCGGCGCGGGCGCTGGGACAGCGTGGGTATCATGTCATCCTGACTGAAGCAAAACGCGAGGCAGGTGGACGCGTTGCCCTTGAGTCTGCGCTTCCTGGCTTGAGTGAGTGGCGGCGTGTGGTGGATTGGCGGATGACGCAGATAAACAAAACTCCAAATATTTATTTCTATCCTTCCAGCTCGATGACAGCAAAGGATGTTCTTGAAGCCGGCGCACCACACGTCATCCTTGCCACTGGTTCCAATTGGCGGCGCGATGGTGTGGGACGTTATCTCTCGCGTCCTGTTCCAGGCGAAGCAAAAATTTTCACCCCTGATGATTTTCTGGAATCAGGCGGATTGCCGCCTGTGCTTCAACAGCAATCCGCCGAATCGCGAAAAGTTGTGATCTATGACGACGATCATTATTATATGGGCAGTGTCCTTGCTGAATTGCTGGCACAAAATGGATGTGAAGTCACCCTGGTGACTCCCGCTCCCTCAATTTCCTACTGGACGCAATTTACCCTTGAACAGAATCGCATTCTCAAGCGGCTGAACGCCTTAAACGTTTCCCTGCTTCCAGGCCATTTTATTACCTTGCTGACCCCAACGACTGTCAGCATTACGAATATTAACACCAGCGCCAAGTCTGTTCTCCCCTGTAATTCTGTGGTCATGGTTACAGACCGGATTCCCAATGACGCCCTCTATCACGAACTGGAGCCCGCATTGGAGGAGGGGAAACTCAAATCCCTGCGTCTCATCGGTGATGCTGAAGCGCCCAATATCATTGCCCAGGCTGTATTTAGCGGGCATCTCGCCGCACGTGAATTCGATGAGCAGATCGATCCTGCAGAAACACCTTTCAAAGTGGAGCGGATTGTTTTGTAAATACTTTGTCACAACCGGCGGTGGATCCTTTCTGATTAATGGGATGAATTTTCTCGAAATAATGATCGCCGGTTAAGTCGGGTGTGTCGTACTCTTACTCTTTCAAGGTTGGTATAAATGTTCCCTCCCTTTCTTTTTCCCATCCTCGGTTACCTTTTTGGTTCACTGTCATTTTCCATCTGGATCACGCGCTATGTCAAAAATGTGGATGTGCGTAACTCAGGCTCAGGCCACGCCACCACAACCAATACCATTCGTCAGGCGGGGTTTGGCTGGGGCGCTTTGGTCCTGGTGCTGGATGTGGCGAAGGGCTTTATCCCAACCTATCTTGCGGTAAGCCAGGTTGACAATCCGCCTTATATCGTCGTCCTGACTTCCACTTTCGCGGTAATAGGCCACTGCTGGCCCATATTCGCCCAGTTTCGTGGAGGTATGGGACTGGCAACTGCGGGTGGTACTTTTCTCGCCGTAAACCCGCTGGCATTTCTTATCAGTCTGGGGCTTCTCATTCTTCTTGTCTTGGTGGTTCATCATTCGGCACGTGCAAGCGTCTTCACCGGTATTCTTGTCACGCCTGTCCTGTGGCTTTTCAATATTCGGGATATTTCTGTTTGGGTGACACTGGGGGCAGGGATCGTGATTGCAATTAGATTCCTGACTGACTGGAATCGAAAATATCGTGAATTATGGCTGGATCGCGATAAGGCGGAAATGGAATGATTCGGGTCTTTTTATGGAACAGCCGGCGAGCCCGATCCTCAGACCTAAATAGATCACTTCTTTTCATGCTTTTGAACAATACCATGAGCGCGGTGTGACAGATTTATTTATGCTAAAATAGATGTATTGGAGTTGACTTATGTCTGATATGGTTGAAGTGATCATTGATAGTATTCGTGTGCATTTAATGGCTCCGCAGCGCGTTCTTGTGCTTAAACAAACCGATGCTGTACGATACCTGACCATTTGGGTCGGACCTTACGAAGCAGAAGCCATTACCATTGCCCTGCAGGAAGTTGAAGTGGCGCGTCCACTCACCCACGATCTAATAAAAAGTATTTTTACAGCATTCAACGCGCGCGTTACCCGCATCGAGATCATCAAGCTGCAGGACGACATCTTTTATGGCAATATTGTCGCCGAAACCGATGCAGGCGAAATTCGAATTGACTCACGCCCATCAGATGCGATTGCAATAGCCGTGCGTGCGCACGTGCCGATCCTTGTTCATGCAGATGTGATGGAAGTGGCGGGCATGTCACCCGAGCAGGATATGCCTGCTGAGACGGGCGCCCCCGCTCACAAAGAAGCACCCGCGCCCCTTTCTGAAGAGGCAAATGATAGATTGTCCATATTTAAGGATTTCATTGACAAACTCGATATTGACGACCCCGATAAAGATAATCCCGCCTCATCCTAAAGCAGAATTCAATCAATGACAGATTATTCCCCTGAGACACCCCCCTACGGGGAGGATAATTCCGCCGCCCCTGCCAGCTCAACGTCCTCGACTGTCCCACACAGCCGGGAAGCAGAAGAAGCCGTCGTAGGGGCGGTACTGATTAATCCGGAAGTTTATTATGACGTTGCCCAATTCCTCGCGGCGGATGATTTTTATATTCACCGCAACCAATGGATTTGGGATGCTTTTGTGCGCCTGCACGAGCAGCGTATCCCTGTTGACCTGCTGACCCTTTCTGAGGAGTTGGAAAAGGTCAACCAGCTTGCTGATGTCGGTGGTTCGGCATACATTACATCACTCATCAATCAAGTACCGTCCTCGTTAAATGCGGAATCCTACGGGCGCATTGTGGAAGGACATTCGATCCGCCGCAAGATGATCACCGCTGCGAACAAGATCGCGTCCATTGCATATAATGAATCATCCACCGTGGATGACGTGATGAATGAAGCAGAGAAGGCTGTTTTCAATGTCAGTGAACGACGCCTGAAACATGACCTGCAACCGATCTCTCAAGTTCTAAGCGAGTATTATGACCGAATTGATGAGCTTGCCAAACGTCCAGAAGAAATACACGGCGTGCCAACAGGTTTTATTGATCTCGACAGAATGCTCACAGGCTTGCAGCCCTCGGACCTGCTAATAGTCGCTGGTCGACCGGGTCAGGGTAAAACAGGCTTTTTGCTCTCCATTGCCAAGAACGCCGCACTGACCCATAAAAAGCATGTTGCCATTTTTTCATTGGAAATGTCCAACGAACAGGTCGTGCAGCGTTTGATCGCCCAGGAAACAGGCATTGACTCGCAGCGTCTGCGAAACGGAAAATTACAGGAAAATGAATGGCCTCTGTTCACTCATTCCATTGAAGTGTTTTCAGATACGCATATCTATCTTGACGACACACCTGCCATTACGCCGCTGCAACTGCGGACAAAATGTCGCCGCCTGCACATGGAGTTTGGCATAGACCTGGTCATAATTGATTATCTTCAGCTCATGGGCGGCGATACACGCAACGATAACCGTGTGCAGGAGGTATCGCATATTTCACGCAGTCTAAAAGTGCTGGCGCGTGAGTTGAATGTCCCTGTGCTGACCGCCGCGCAGTTATCCCGTGCTGTTGAACAACGTACTGACAAACGCCCTGTTCTTTCGGATTTGAGAGAATCAGGATCGTTGGAACAGGACGCTGATATTGTGATGTTCATATATCGTCCTGATCAATATGAGAAGGATTCGGATAAGCAGAATATTGCCCAGATCATTATCGCGAAGCACCGTAATGGACCTGTTGGCGATGTGGAGTTGATCTTTCGCAGCGCGCTGGCAAAGTTCGAAAATGCGGCGACAAAGGTGTTTAGGCCTAACGAATAAAATACAAACAGGAAATGCCAGGGATGAAATAATCTTATCCTTTTCCAAACGGCATCCAAAAAGCCATGTCCACCTTCACCGGTTTTACCTCCTCAGAAACATTCACTCAAATTCCTGATTCTCTGCTCGCGTTGATGCGGGAGATTGCTGATATTGCAGAGTTGAAGGTGACTCTTTACGCCATTTGGCAAATTGAGCATATTGAAGGGCATTTCCGTGCATTGCGTGAGGCAAGCTTTGAGTCTGGAGCGTTGGGGCTGAGCGCCGAGGAGACCTTGCTTGGGTTGGGGAAAGCCGTTGAGCGGGGAACTCTGCTTCGGTGTGAACGCGAATCGGAGGTTTTTTACTTCCTTAATTCTCCGCGCGGACGGATATCCGCTGAGGCATTTGAAGAAGGGAAATGGCATGAATCGGCCAGGGGTTCATCTGCACTAATGAAGAAGTCAAATATATTTAAGTTGTACGAGGAAAACATTGGCGCGCTCACGCCTTTATTGTCAGATATGCTGCGTGAGGCGGAGAAAAATTATCCAAGTGTGTGGTTTGAAGAGGCGTTTGAAATTGCAGTCAGCCGCAACATTCGCAACTGGAAATATGTGGAAGCCATATTGGCGCGCTGGAAGGAAAAAGGGAAAGATGAAAGAAAAAATCAACAAGACACTGTCAAAGATGCAGACAGATACACAGACAGCGAATTCTCGGAATTCATCAACCGAGATTGAAAATTTGGTGAAAACATTGGGCGACCCGAATTGTCCACACTGCGGGGGGGCGGGCTATGTTCGCTATGATGTGCCCTTGGGACATGAGAAATTCGGCAAACTTGAATCATGCGTGTGCCGTGCAAAAGATGTGGCGGATACTGCGCGTAACCGTTTGTTCGCCATGAGCAATTTGGACCGGTTAACTCACTTGCATTTTGAAAACTTCAAGCCTGCGGGAAATGATAAAGCTAAATTTATGACGCCCCAGGAGAAGGAAAATATCTATAAAGCATTTGAGACCTGCGAAAATTTTGCGCGTTTACACACAGGTTGGATTTTGCTTGAAGGCGGATATGGCTGCGGTAAGACCCATCTTGCGGCGGCCATTGCAAATGATGCGGTGGGAAAGGGAATTCCAACACTATTTATCACTGTGCCTGACCTGTTGGACTCTCTGCGCTTTGCCTACAACGACCCCGAGACAACCTTTGAACACCGCTTTGATGAGATCCGCAACGCAGACTTGTTGATTCTCGATGATTTTGGTACACAGAATGCAACCAATTGGGCGCAGGAAAAATTATTTCAGATCATCAACTATCGTTACATCAATAAACTTGCGACGGTGATCACCACCAATTTGATGCTGGATGAAATTGAAGGACGTATCCGCTCGCGGTTGCAGGATGATGAATTCGTAAAATATGTAAAGATCAGTGCGCCTGATTATCGCCGCCCGGAAGAAACCAGCAACCCAGGCATCTCCATGTTATCCCTGCCTGAGATGAAAGCCATGACATTTGAGAAATTTCAGATGCGTGAAGATGAGATCGGCAAGGAAGCGATCACGACAGTGATCACCGAGAAGCAGGATAAGTTCGGGAATAAATATAAAGACAAGGAGATTATCCGCGTAAAAGTAACCAAAGAGGATGTGAAAACTTTACACGAAGCTTTTGGCGCGGCGGCCCATTTTTCGGAAGAGCCGCATGGCTGGCTGGTGCTTCTTGGTCAATCATTTTGTGGCAAGACTCATCTCGCTGCGGCAATTGGCAATTATCGCATTGGTCTGGGTGGACAGGCCCTTCTGGTGGAAGTCTCTGCCCTGCTGGACTATCTACGCCAGACCTTTCGCCCGAGCTCCGAAGTCCCGTTTGACAGGCGCTTCCATGAAATCCGCACCACACCGCTTCTGATTTTGGATGACCTTAAGGAAAGCGGGGCAAGTTCTGTTTGGGCAGAGGACAAGTTATACAGTGTTTTAAATTATCGCTATAATGCCCACCTGCCCACAGTGATCACCTCCACCATGCGGGCTGAATCCTTTGCATTGAGTTATTCAAATTTGTGGAATAAGTTACTGGACCCCACCATGTCTCAAATCCTTGTCATTGACATGCCTCCCTATCGGCGTGTGGCAAAAACCGGCAAAACGGGCCTGCACAAGAAGAAGTGATCGTTTTTGAGTGTGGTGATTGTGTATCTATCAAATATGGTTTGAACAAAAACCTGTTTATCAGTTGAGGTGCTGAGCCGGCGGATTTAATCCTCGTTTTCCTCAGCGCCTTTGTACCTTATTTGTTCCGATGTTTTTTGTAGTGTTTAAAAAATGCAACCTGATCCTGGCTAATGACCCTGGCTAATATGGAGTAAAAGGAGGTTGTTCCGTACTTAAGACGGCGGCCATTCTACTCTAAATTTTTTGTGAAGGAGCCATCCGTGAAAAAACGTCTTACTGGTATAGTGATCGGACAGATGATCGGTATTGTCATCGTATGTTTGATATCTGGTTTTATTGCGCTGATATCTTTTGGCGGGATCGCAGGAGTAACCATGGCTTCCCGCCCGGAGCAGATCTTTCAGCTTGTTCAGCCGTTCTCCTGCCCCGGCGGAACGGTGAGGTATGAAGAATACACTGCATCCTACAACCGACCTGGTGAAAGTAATTTTTACGTCGAGTGTGTTGCATCCGATGGGACTTCCACCGATATAACCCTGCCGTCCATCGGATACGCTCTCCTGGGTTTCTATCTCGCCTGTTTTCTGCCCCTATGTGTTCCTGGTGGGTTGGTTGCAATTATTATTCCCCTATTCTTTTTGCGCGGCATCAAACCACCGGCACCGACCGCCATCGGCAGTGTGTAAGCCCGCCAAACACCGCCCAATATTTGTGATTTACAATATATTATATTTGTATAATAAATATATTGTAAATTGACTTGCCTCGTGTTAGAATTTTTTCAATAAACAGCCTGCAATACAGGTTGTTTTTTTATCCCAACTTTAACATGAGGTAACCCAAAATGCTCCCCACTTATTTGCTATCCCTGCGCGAGGGGTTGGAAGCCGCGCTCATTATCGGTATTGTACTTGGTGCACTTCGCAAGATTCGCCGCACTGACCTTGCTCCCGCTCTCTGGCTTGGCACGGTTAGTGCATTTGGGGTCAGTGTGCTTGCAGCCATTCTGCTTACCATGCTTGGCCTGAGTTTCAAAGGTATGGCAGAGCAGATCTACGAAGGTATTACCATGCTGCTTGCAGCAGGCATTCTCACCTGGATGATCTTCTGGATGAACGGCCAGGCAAAGAGCATCAAGAGCGAACTGGAAGAAGGTGTGAACCGGGCTGTAGTCTCCACAGGCTGGCGTGCGATCTTCTGGCTTGCATTTATTGCAGTGGTGCGCGAAGGCGTTGAACTGGCGCTCTTCATTAGTGCCTCCTTCTTCGCAGGCAATAACGGGAATGCTGCAGCAAATACAATTTTCACGCTGACCGGTGTGGTGCTTGGATTGGGCACTTCCATCCTGCTTGGCTGGTCCTTGCTTGCCGCCACTGCGCGCCTCAACCTCAAACGATTCTTTCAAGTCACAGGCTATCTGCTCATCCTCTTCGCTGCCGGGCTGGTTGCTCATGGCATTCACGAATTCAACGAAGTTGGCTGGATTCCAGGCATTGTCGAACAGGTCTGGAACGTGAATCCTGTTATTGACGAAACATCAGTATTCGGCGAACTACTCAAAACACTTTTTGGCTACAATGGCAATCCATCACTGACAGAGATCATTGGTTACATGGCTTATCTGGCCAGTGTACTGTTTCTCTTTACCCGCAACACGCTTAAGCACGATATCAGAGTGGCACGATCGCAGGCATAACCAGGCTTATTGTGGTAACGACTTTGGTTGCTTTTACCGGTACCCCTGAGTCGTTACCACGCCAAATGGCATAATTGAAGTCTGATGTGACGTGAAACCTGTTTTTCGTTATACTATGGGCATGAGTACACTTCCCATCCCATCTTTTTTTGAATCGAATCGAGTTAGTGAAATTTGGAAAGTGGATTACGCCGCCTGCGCAGACCAGGCGCGCCATTGGGCGGATCAACACAACCTCGAGCCTGCTTCTGTTTCAAAAGGCCGAATTTCCCTTCTTCTGGTTGATGTGCAAAACACTTTCTGCATCCCTGGCTTTGAGCTCTTTGTCGGCGGACGCAGCGGCCGTGGAGCGGTGGATGATAATATCCGTTTGTGTGAATTCATCTACCGTAATTTGGGAAAGATCACTGACATCACAGCCACCCTGGACACCCATCTTTCACAGCAGATCTTCCACCCCATTTTTTTTGTGAATAAGGACGGAGATCATCCCGCGCCATACACCATCATTCAGGTGGAGGATTTACAAAGGGAGAAGTGGAGATTTAATCCTGCACTCGCACCGCGTTACAAAGTCACACCTGAATATGGGCAAAAGATGATGACGCACTATGCGATGCGATTAAGAGAGCGTGGTAAATATGCGTTGACCATCTGGCCCTATCATGCCATGCTCGGCGGAATTGGACACGCGCTTGTTCCAGCCGTGGAAGAGGCGATATTTTTTCATTCCATTGCGAGGCTTTCTCAGCCAAAATTTGAAGTCAAGGGGGATCACCCCTTCACTGAGCATTATTCCGTTGTAGGTCCCGATGTGACCAGGGGACCAAAAGGCGAGGTGCTTGGCAGGCACAATGATGCTTATATCAAAGAGTTAAGCGAAGTGGACATATTGATTATCGCAGGGCAGGCCAAAAGCCACTGTGTTGCATGGACCATCTCCGACCTGCTGGATGATATTCGTGTTACAGACCCGGACCTCGTGAAGAAAGTTTACCTGCTCGAAGACTGTACATCGCCAGTCGTTGTGCCTGGTGCGGATTTCACGGATCAAGCCGATGAAGTCTTTGAAACCTTTGCCCAGGCGGGCATGAACGTCATCAAATCCACAGATATATTGGAATAATTTATAACGAGGAAACATGTCCATTTTTGACGGCAAGCGATTAACCAATGATACTTTTAAACTTGATATGGAACGCATGCGGCGGGGCTGGTATTCGGATAAATATTTTGAAAACATCAACCGGATGCTGATCGCCTTATCCAGTGAAAACTATATCTATTCCGGACAATACCATAACCTGTCTGATGGCGTTTCGCCGGATGGTATTGCCGTTGGTGATATTGAAGTGGAGATGCAATGGTTTACACGCAGGCTGGGTAAAACAACCGTTGTGGGTGTGGATAAGGCACTCGCCATGCTCAGGCATTGCACGGGATATTTTGAGGGTGACACATTTATTGATACATCCGACAAGCTTGAGGTGTGGGCGGTGCAGGACGGGACAACTGTCAAATATGAAGGCGACCCAAGCGATATTCAACCTGTCATCAAGGTGCGTGGGCGTTATCGTGATTTTGCCCTGCTTGAAACCCCGTCTCTGGGAATCCTCACCCGTTCCAGCCGTGTGGCAACGAATGTGTACGAAACGTTTGTGGCTTCGAAAGGCAAACCCGTCTTGTTTTTTCCTGCACGCTTTGATCTGCATGAAGTTCAGGCTGCAGATGGGTATGCCTACAACATCGCCCTGTTGCGTTTCAACCGTGATCACGCGCATGAACTCGGTGCCTTTGTCTCCACTGATGCGCAGGGAGATTGGTGGGGTGGTGCTGGCGGAGGCACAGTAGCCCACGCCGCGATTGCCTCTTTCCTTGGGGACACTGCTGAAGCCATGATGGAATTTTCGCGTATTTTACCTGCGCAGACTCCACGAATTGCATTGGTGGATTTCAACAATGATTCCGTTCGAGATACGCTGCGCGTCCTGGATAAGATGTTTGCCAAATACCGGGAGTTGATGGATGCTGGAAACAACGAGGAAGCGAAGAAGTATAGGTTGTATGGTGTGCGGTTGGATACAAGTGGAAGTCTGCGGGATGTCTCCGTTCAGCCACTGGGCGACCCTGCCCTGGACTTGGGTGTTAACCCGCGCCTTGTGTTTAACGTCCGCCAGGGATTGGATCATGCCTGGGAAAATTGGGACCTGCCCAAAACTTGGAAGGAACGGGCACAGGAATATTGCCGCAGGGTAAAGATCGTTGTTTCAGGCGGTTTCAATCCTGAAAAAATCCGCAAGTTCGAAAAGTTGGAAGTGCCGGTTGATATTTATGCTGTTGGTTCCTATCTGTTCAATAACAGCAACTCAACCACCACTGATTTCACAAGTGATGTGGTGCGCGTAAAAATTCATGACGAGTGGATTGATATGGCAAAGGTGGGACGCAAGGTTGGGAATAACGAGAATCTGGAAAGGATTTGGTGAGTTTGAGACTCATCCTGCTCCACCTGGGTCATGGGCATCATGCAGTCGTAACCACGCCCATCTCCGGCATAGCCTCCTGTGGATACATTTTCAAGGCGTAGGCGGAACCTTGAGAATGATTCCCACCAGGTAGCCAGCCAGTGCACTGATGGTTCCGATCACAGCCATTTCCAATCCACTCTTTATGGGTTTGCCAACAGTGACACGGGCTTTGTATGCGCCAATGAAAAAAAGTGCCAATGCAGTAATTAACACCGATAACCACATGCTTGTGGACACAGGCAAAAAAGCAAAAGGCAGCAGCGGTACGAGCGAACCGATGATCGCAGATATCCCGACCAGGAGCGCAGCGTGGATGGCCGTCTTGCGGTCCACAGGTGCGAGCTGATGTTCCTCTGCCATCATCACAGCCACCCACACATCCTGGTTCGCGGTGATCGTCCCCACTATTCGGTCCAGCAATTCCCCTTTGAAGCCCTTTCCGGTATAAATATCGCGCACCTCTTTAATTTCAAGGTTTGGCGTTTCTATAAGATGACGATATTCGCGTTCACGTTCGCTTTGATATAGATCCGCATCAGCCAATGTCGTCGTGTATGCCACCGCCCCCATTGAAATGGATTCTGCGAATGTGGTTGCAAGCCCTGCCACTAGAACAATACGGGCATCATTTGTTGCGGCGGCAATCCCCAGCACAACTCCCAGTACGTTGACCAGGCCATCCTGCGCACCTAATATAAAATCCGACAGACCGGATGCCCGTTTATGCGGATCTGTTTGGATGTGGTGTAAAACTTCATTAATGAGTTGATCTTGCATCGAAGGTTTCATACTCAATATGATACACACTTGCAACTTTCCTGATAATGGACAAATGTCACTGTTTATCTTTGGTTGAGATGTTTTAGTCTGCACCCGCAACTTTTTATAACAGGAACCTGTATAAATGCCATGAAAGCATTCAAAAATACACTTCTTGTTCTTTCCACAGGATATATTTTCGTGTTTTTTTCCGAGCATGTTTTCTGGGCCCGCATCCGCCCTGAAGACACACTCAGAAATTGGATAAGCACCTGGGTGGGGTATTCCCTGATGGCTTTTGTGTTCCTGCACCTTGTCGTCTATTTCAAAGTTGCCAACCGTTGGCCGCTGTTTTTGGCAGGTGCGGCTTTTGGCTGGATGGCTGAAGGCATTGTCGTGCAGACTACCTACGAAATGCTCCCGCTCTCGATCTCATTTACCGGGCTTGCCTGGCATGCGTTGATCACGGTCTGGATTGGATGGTATGCGCTGCGCCAAGGCTTGTCCAACCTCTCCCTTCTACCGACAGTAAAACTGGCAGCTGCCATTGGGGCCGGTTTTGGGCTTTGGGCGATTTCATGGTGGGGTGAGCCTGATGGAGGAATCGCAACCCTTAACGAATTCTCCTCCTTTGTGTTGACCACTTCAATACTAGCCATTGTTGCTTATTGGCTGGCAAACTGGTGCTCATCAGAGCCATTTTCTCCAAACCGCTGGGTGACGGCAGCAGTGTACGGTCTGTTCCTGTTATATTTTATTTTTATCACCGTTCCCGCTGCTCCTGTGGCGATCCTCATTCTGCCTGCCTTGTTTGGGTTAATTTATTACGGGCTGCGAAAGAACAGACTGATTGAAAAAAATGAATCGTTCCTTGTAAAACTGAATGAGCGGGGTGATCCGCTTAACTACTTCAGCCTGCTTGCCATGCCGCTGGCAGCCATCGCAGTCTATGCTGCCGCACTGATCCTGAACCTGCAATGGCAAACCAATTGGGTCCTCTATCTCATCACCACACCGTTGGGCGTGATTCTGTTTGTCATGAGCCTGGTAAAAACCTTGCGCACACCTTGACATCCTCTCGATTCCGCAGATAATTACATCAATCAATTACAGGCTGTGACAGAGGAAAGTAAATTGGCGGAAGCCACCAGAGATGTGCAAAGCAAGCGTTGAGATTGCACTTGTCGGAAACCAGTTGAAGTTCCCTCTCGAGCCTCCCAGGTTAACACGTAAAACGTTAGTAGTTTGGGACGCAATCCCTGCGTTACTGGGTAGCCGATGAATGTCGGCGTAAAGTGAGCCTTAAAAGGCTAATCTGGGTGGTACCGCGAGAACTCCCTCTCGTCCCATTGTGGACGGGAGGTTTTTGTTTGTAATACGCGCAGGGGCGGAACAATGCTCCGCCCCTGCATAAAATGGAGGCATGAATGCTGGATAAATTGAAAGAAATTGAAAAAGCCGCGCTCGAGAGTCTGGCGGTTGTGAGCGATCAGTCTGCCCTTGATGCATGGCGTGTGGCTAATGTAGGACGCAGTTCGCCGTTGATGCAGGTATTTGCAGGGCTGGGTAAACTCTCAAAAGAGGAGAAACCAGTTGTTGGCGCTGCAGCGAATCAGGTTAAGATAGTGCTCGAAGCCGCCTTGGAGGAAAAGTCCCAGGCAGTAAAAAATGCCATGTTGGCAAAATCTCTTGCAGAAGAAAAATTGGATGTGACCCTGCCAGGCCGGGAGGTCAATATCGGCCGCCTGCATCCTTCCACACAGCAGTTGCGGCGCGTGCTGTCCATTTTGGCTGAGATGGGTTTTCAGGTCTACACCTCGCGTGAGGTCGAAAGCGACGAGATGAATTTCCAAATGCTTAATTTTGCCCCGCATCACCCTGCCAGGGAAATGCAGGATTCATTTTATATAGATGTCGACCCTTCCGCCGGCTCAGGGAGTCGTGAGGATAACCCCATCTTAATGCGAACCCATACTTCGCCGGGACAGATCCGCGCCATGCGCGAGGCGTCAGCAAACAACCCGCAAAACCCGCCGCCCATCCGTATTGCACTGCCTGGAATGTGCTACCGCTACGAGCAGATCACAGCGCGTTCCGAGATTCAATTCAATCAAGTGGAAGGGCTTGCGGTAGGTGAAGGTATTACTTTCGCCGATTTGAAGGGCACGTTGACCGATTTCGCGCGGCGCATGTTCGGTCACGATGCACGCGTTAGATTCCGCGCTTCTTATTTTCCATTTACCGAACCAAGTGCCGAAGTGGATGTGGAATGTTTCGTCTGCGGCGGCAAGGGATGCCAGGTCTGCAAGAATTCAGGCTGGCTTGAAATTCTTGGCAGCGGCATGGTTCACCCGAATGTTTTACAGAACGGCGGGTACGACCCGAAACGTTACACTGGATTTGCCTTTGGCATGGGAACCGAGCGCCAGTTGATGCTCCGCAATAAGATCACCGACATCCGTTATTTCTGGGGTAACGATGTTCGATTTTTGGATCAATTCTAAAATTGATTGATCGCGAAGTGCGCAAAGCAGCAGGAAAAGGATGATCGTTCGCTTCGCGGTTGATATAAAAAAGGAAATGAATTATGAAATTACCGATTTCATGGCTAAAAGATTTCATTGATCTCGACGATTGGACTGTCGAAGACATTGCTCGAAAGTTAACCCTCGCCGGCCTCGAAGTGGACGAGATCCTCTACGCTGGTCTCGACATGCCCACGTACAAGGAGGGCGAGAAGCACGAATTCAAAACCAACGGCATTGCGTGGAACAAGGAAAAGATCGTTGTCGCCGAAATTCGTGAAGTGAAGGCGCATCCCAACGCGGATAAATTAACTTTGCTGGATCTGTTCGATGGTCTGCAGGAACAAGTGGTTCTTACAGGCGCGCCGAATATCTTCCATTTGAAAGGTACAGGCAGACTCGAAAAGCCGATCAAGGTGGCCTATGCAAAAGAAGGAGCGGTCATCTACGATGGGCATGCAGATGGACTTGTGCTGACCACCCTCAAACGTGCAAAGATCCGTGGTGTGGATTCTTATTCGATGGTCTGCTCTGAAAAGGAACTGGGTATCACAGACGAAAGCGACGGTATCATCATCCTCGATGACGATGCGCCTGTGGGCATGCCGCTTGCAGACTACATTGGCGATGCTGTCCTGGATATTTCCATCCTGCCGAACATGGCACGCAATGCGAATGTGATTGGGATCGCCCGTGAACTTGCCGCGCTGACAGGTCACAAACTTAAGCAGCCCAGGATCGAATTTGAGACATCCGGTAGGTCAGTGGAGGATTTGGTGTCCATTGAAATAACCAATTCAGAACTCAACCCGCGCTTTGTGGTTGGGCTGATCCGTAATATTCAGATCAAACCCAGCCCTTACCAGGTCCAGCGCAGGCTTAAGCTTGCGGGTATACGCGCCATTAACAATATTGTTGATGCAACCAACTATGCCATGATCGAACTTGGTGAACCATTGCATGCCTTTGATTATGATGTACTTAAAGAACGCGCCGGTGAAAAGAAGATCAAGATCATCACCCGCACTGCAAAAGAGGGCGAGAAACTCATGACGCTTGATGGAGTCGAACGCAAGCTTACTTCCATGAATGTTCTGGTTTGTGACGAAAAAGGATCGTTGTCCCTTGCGGGTGTGATGGGCGGATCTGAATCAGAAGTGTACGATGCTTCCAGGGAAGTACTCGATGCAAAAGGGATCGAAATTAAATCCGGTGAAATCCAGCAGGGCAAGATCACTGCGCGTGGAAACAGCACAGTCAATGTTCTACTTGAAGGCGCAGCGTGGAACTTTATTAACATCCGCCGCACTGCCAAACAACACAACCTGCCTTCAGAAGCCTCGTTCCGCTTTTCTCGCGGCGTACATCCGGCACTCGCAGAAACGGGTGTGAGACGTGGTTTGCAATATATGGCTGCATGGGCGAATGGGACCATTGCCCCCGGGCTCGTGGATGAATATCCGCTCAAGCCAAAGGATTCCGTGGTCGGAGTCACATCCAAGGATGTGAAGCGCCTGCTCGGCATCGATCTGACCCTTGAACAAATTGCCGGGCTTCTTTCGCGCCTTGAATTCAAATGCGAAATTACCAACAACCAATTACAAGTTACCGCCCCCCCTCATCGCATGGACATTGACGAAGGCGTAGTCGGTCTGGCCGACGTGCTGGAGGAAGTGGCGCGCTCATTCGGTTTTGAGAATATTCCCACCACCACCATGGCTGATGCCCTGCCCCCGCAGATTGGCAATCCCATTTACGAGTGGGAGGAACGCCTGCGTGACTTGCTCGTGGCAATAGGCTTGCAGGAAGTTGTCACGTATCGCATGACCTCGCCTGAACGTGAGGCACGAATTTCCGCCAATGAAAATCATGTTCGCATTGCCAATCCAATTGCGCCTGAACGAAGCGTTCTTCGCCGAAGCCTGCTGACTTCTGTGCTGGAAGTGGCAGAGAAGAACGCGAAGGCAGAATCGATTGCAATGTTCGAGGTGGGCTCGGTTTTTGAACCGGTAAAAAATGATTTACCCAACGAGCCGCGTAAACTTGCCATCGTGCTGACGGGAGCTAGAATTGGTTCCGCATGGGATGTGAAGAATCCGCCAGCTTTTGATTTTTTTGACATGAAGGGACGGGTCGGCCTCCTTTTGGCTGGCTTGCGTTTCGCCGACATTGTCTATGCTGAGGCAGGTGGTACGAGTCATTTGCATCCTGGAAAATCTGCTGAAGTGAAAGTCAATGGCGAGGTTGTTGGCGTATTCGGGGAATTGCATCCGCTGGCGAAGGAGAAATTCGAATTCGGCGATTCTCCCGTCATCGTTGCAGAATTCGACCTGGAAAAACTGCGTACATTGAAGCCATCCTTCGGTATCAAACCTGTCTCCGAGTTCCCTCCCATGTATGAAGATATTGCTGTCATAGTGGATGAATCGGTTGCTGCCTCAGCCATCGAAGCCTTGATCAGGCAAACGGGTGGAAAGACCGTCACGAATGTCCGCCTGTTCGATGTCTATCGCGACGAAAAAATCGGGACGGGTAAAAAATCACTGGCATACAGCCTCACTTATCAAGCTGAGAAAACCTTGACGGATGCAGAAGCTGCTGCGATCAGGAATAAAATTGTGAAACGGCTGGAAAACACAGTCGGCGCAAAATTGCGCGGTTAGCAGGTCCAAAAACGGGATGCAGGTAAGACTTGCATCCCGTTTTTGTTTCCAGTATACTAACAAAAGCAGGAAGTGAATTGCCAAAAAACTTAATGAGGAGAATTAATAAAATGGATAAAAAGACAAAAGGCCTTATTGCCACCATCGCCGCTGTCGTTTTATGCGGATGTCCGGGTTTGTTTATGTGTATTTTTGGCGCATTTACCGCAACTGGTAACATGCCGTACAACACAGAGGTCAATGGAGTACAAAGCTCCGGAATGATGCCGGCATCTGTCGGGTATGTTATGCTTTGCCTTTCACTGATAGGGATCCTGGTTCCCATTCTTGTGGGTTTCTTCATGCTTCGTAAGAAACCTGAAGTCGTCCAACACAACGAACCGCTTCCGCCTGCCTCATAGTAATTAACAAAAAATTCCTCCGAAGAAATTTTCGGAGGAATTTTTTTCTCCCTGAAAGGGAGAATTACCTGATCTCTATGGTCAGGTGTAATTTGCAAAAATCCTGTTTGCCAGCCCGCAGCGCCCAGGTCGTGATGTATGTATCCTCCTGCTTTGGCGCTTTCATATTCACAATGATATCGATCTGTTCGCCGGTGGGTACTGAGGCTGGCAGGTCGTACACGGAATCTTTGTGAATTTTATCTCCGCTGAAATAGTGATAATCCACACTGTTTGCATCCCAGGCGTTTGCGCCCACATTGATAATCCGCCATAGGACGGCAAAATCGGCGTTTTTTCCAATAGTCGAATTATTTGCCGGGTCTTGAGAGACAAGACGGCAGGCAAACGGGTTGGAGGAAATTTCCAGGGTTGGGGTCAACGAGGGCACAGTGGGTGTGGAAATAATGAACAGGAAGGTGGGTGTGGAACTCGGGATCTCCGTCGGCGTTCTGGTGATCGTCGTTGTCGGAGTCTGCGTTGGCTGAAGGACAAATGTCTGGGTTGCCGCTGCGCCCGCTGTTTGAGCAATGACGGTGTTTAGTGATAAAGGGTCAAAAGTTGGAGGAGCAATGGGCCGGGTGGAAAAATTCACAGGCGCGCAGGCAAGCAATAATCCAATGACAAGCAGGATTGCAGGCATACGGTAATTTTGCTTGAGCATGATTCCCTCCAGACTTGCCAGCTATTTAACTACGATCGTAACATAGCCAAAACAAAGTTGACCTTCCACCATCCAGGTCATGGTGTGCTCACCGTATTCCGCGGGAGCGGTTGCATCAAGCACCATTTCGTACTGATCGCCTGGTTCCATTGCCGGCAGTTCAATGTGTGTCGTGTTGGTCATTACAGTGCCGCCGGCATATTTAAGGTCAAATCCCTGATACCATGCCATGGTGCCATTATTAACGACAGTCATCTTAACATCAAATTTCTGTCCGCGGTTGTACTCTGAATAGGCAGTTGGGCGCAGGCGAATGAAATCGCACGAATAAGTTGCCTTGGCAGGAACCCCACCCCCGCCTCCGCCGCCCGGCTTGGTGGTTGGGGTCAAAACAACAAATGGGGTCAAGGTGGGAAGTGCAAATGGTGTGGCGCTGGGTGTGGCGGTAAATTGCGCTTGAGAGGTCGCCGCAACGGAAGTCCCAATTTGATTCTGTGCTTCGATCGTTTGCGCCACAGCTGTGTTGATCTGTGACTGGGTATCCAACGCCGGCGTATTCTGAACCTGCTGCACCTGTTGCTGCGCTGCGGCGGGTGAGCACGCTCCAATGAATAACGCCAACGTCAGCATAATGACTGCTATTTGAATTGTTTTTTTCATATTTTCTCCTTGAGTGGATTTCGGAAATCTCCTGGGTAACACCTGCATTGATGAGTCATAACGCAGACTTCCGAAATCCATTTTAATCCACTTAATATCTTACTCTGTTTCGTCCGAACCAATGCCTAGCGGCTTCCACTTGGCTTCATTTTTAAGGCGGTGCTGAATGCCGTCCCGGTTATGCAGTTCGTCAAAGCCTTGCGGCTTGATAAACATCTGATCACCGTCCAATAACCCTGTCAGACCGGTCTGGCCGGGTTCAGGTCTCTTGTTCTGGCAGAACTTGCATGTCTTTGGGTCATGTGATGTGTACTCGGTCGGTTCCTCGTAGGTTGTCACATAGCCTTCATAATTGCGCACGATGATCTTATGGTCAGACATGCTCAACATGTAATTGGGCATGACAGGAATCTTACCACCACCGCCGGGCGCATCCACGATGAATTGCGGAACGGCGTACCCGGATGTGTGTCCACGCAGACCTTCGATGATCTCGATGCCTTTTGCCACTGGCGTGCGGAAGTGACCCGCGCCCTCCACCAGGTCACATTGATACAGGTAATACGGACGCACGCGGATGCGGGTCAGCTTTTGAACCAGGTCACGCTGCAAGTGGACGCAGTCGTTCACGCCCGCCAATAGAACCGATTGATTTCCCAGGGGAATGCCAGCGCGGCTCATACGATCACATGCTTCGGCAAGTTCCAATGATATCTCGTTCGGGTGATTGACGTGGATATTCAACCAGAGCGGGTGGAATTTGGCCAGCATGTCGCATAATTCCTGGGTCACACGCATGGGCATGAAAACAGGCACGCGCGAACCAATGCGGACAATTTCTATATGCGGGATCTCACGCAGGCGGGTGAGTAACTCTTCCAGGATCTTGGGCGCCAGCACAAGCGGGTCGCCACCTGAGAGGAGTACGTCACGCACCTGTGGTGTGCGTTTGAGATATTCGATCTGCATCTCGAAATCCTGGCGATTGAACGTCTGCCCGGGGTCGCCGACAATGCGTGAGCGCGTGCAATAACGGCAGTATGATGCGCATTGGGTTGTCACCAGCATCAGAACCCTGTCAGGATAGCGGTGAACAAGTCCAGGTACGGGACTGTGGCGGTCTTCCGCAAGGGAGTCCTCCATCATGGCGGTGAAGGAGCTCATCTCGTCCGAGGTGGGGATGATCTGCTTGCGCACAGGGTCATTTGGGTCATCGGGATTGATCAGGGAAATATAATAAGGCGTCACATCCACACGGAACAAGTCCTGTTTTTGCAAAGCCTTGCGTTCACTTTCTGTTAAGTGGATGACTTTTTCAATATCCTCAGCGGTATTCAGGCGGTGACTTAATTGCCAGCGCCAATCGTTCCACTTTTCATCGGGAATATCAGCGTAGATCGACGCACGTTTTGAAATAAAGGGTGTAGGCATTTTTCCTCCGAATTTTTTTAGGATCATTAAAAGGTTGAAGACGCGTAAATCAGCGCACAAATGGAGGGTCGTGATCGGGGCGAAAGAAACCTGCAAATTTTTTGGACATCTTTACCGCTTGTCACCTAAACGATCGGTTTTTTAAGAAAATTGCTGGTAAAAATAACACCGCTGGTTGGGTGATCTATCCGGTACATTGAACCATTGTAAAAGCAAACGGAATGCGGGTCAATGTTATTTATTTTAGCGGGTACAATCGGGAAAAAGGAAAAGAACATGCAGAATAACAAACCAGATGTCATTCACAACATAGAGCGGAATAGTTTCGAGGTGACTCTTGATTCATTCACAGCTGAATTGATTTACCAACAGATTGGAGACATCATTGTCTTCACACACACCGGGGTTCCTGCTGTCATGGAAGGCAGGGGTATTGGAAGTATGCTGGTAAAAACAGGCCTGGAATATGCAAGGGATAACAACCTGAAAGTGCAGGCGTTGTGCTCGTTTGTGGATGGATATATTCAACGACACGTGGAATACCGGGATCTTCTAACATAAAAAATCGGCCATTCCTGCCGCTGGCTTATATTTTTTCCACCTGCATTTTTTCATCCAGCAGATCCATCACAAACCTTGCTGCTTGCGGGACAGCCTGCCGGATGAGTGGCGATAATTCCTTGCTAAAAACAGAGACATGTTTTGTTGCAACGCCCACCACCATTATGTCAGTGGGTAGTTCTGCACCCATTGATCTGCCCAGGCTAATGGCAGTTTGTAGCGGGGTTTCATGACCACTGGCTGTATGGAATGCGGAATAATTGGGAAGGTCACTAAGTTTCAATATCAGGATGGAACCGATCGGTTCCTCCAGTGCAAAGGCATCAACCAGGATGGCACATCCATAGCCGATGAGATGTTCCATCAAGCTTACCCCGCCCAATGAAAGGCAGATCACATCCACAGCCTTGGCAGGCGATAGTTGCTTCTTTACCTCTTCCGCAACTTTCCAGCCGACACCATCATCACCGAGGTTGGGATTACCCAGACCAACCACCAAAATCCTTGTCTTGTTCGATTCCATCTGAACCTCAAACCCAAAAAACAGGATTCGACACCTGACTGCACTTAAGAAATGTCCACCGCCGGCATAAACAAGCGGTGGACATAATTTATCCGGAACTTGAATTAGTCGGTCTTGCGGATATAAACGAACCAGTAGACCATGCCGACCATCAGGGCGCCGCCAATGATGTTGCCGATGGTAACCGGAAGCAGATTGGCTACAAAGAAGTTGCTCCAGGTCAGGGTCGGGAAGTCTGCTGCGGTCTTGCCGATCAGTTCGAAGAACTTGGCATTTCCAGAGCCCTTGATGAATAACCCGATCGGGATGAAGTACATATTGGCAATGCTGTGCTCAAACCCGGCGGCTACGAAGCAGGAGATGGGCGGGATGATCGCCAGGATCTTGTCAGTGGTGGAACGGGCACTGTAGCACATCCAGACTGCCATACAAACCAGCGCATTACACATGATACCCAGCGCCACAGCCTGCACAAAGTCCAGGGCTGTCTTGGCTTCGGCGATGTTCAGGGCTGCCAAACCAATGGCGCCGTTACCAAACATATATTGCCTGCCCAGGAAAACAATGTATGCGGTCAATATTGAACCGACAAAATTACCAACGTAGACAATACCCCAGTTGCGCAATACTTGTCCGAGCGTTACTTTCTTGCTGGCAAAAGCCATGGTGATCAGAGTGTTGCCAGTGAACAGCTCTGCACCGCCGACGACAACCAGGATCAGGCCGACGGTAAAGACGAGGCCAACCAGCAGGCGGACGACCCCATAGGGAAGACCGGTTGAGAAGGCGGCCGCACCGGCGGCATCTTTGACGGACATGCCGCCAGCGGCCACAGTGGTGGCGAAGATGGCGCCTATGCCGATAAAGGCTCCAGCCAAAACAGCCAGTGCAAACATGTTGGCAGCCTTCAGGTTGGCTTTCTTAACGCCAAGGTCTTCTGCCTTGGTAGCCATACCGGGCGGTAATATGGCATCGAATGAAATTTGGTCAGTCATGAGAATTCTCCTTATTAATGTTATTGTTTGTTTTTATTAATCGAACCATCAGATCATGCAATAATATGATAAATTGACTTAAATCGAGCCTCCTTGGAAAATAATTCGAACACACCGCTGTTTCAGCTGGTTATTCACAAAGTAAAGACCCCTTACCCTCCCCAGGGCATCTGAGTGTAAAGTTCATAAGACTTGTCATGCATGTTCTTGAAGAGCGTCTCATGGCCGCGTTCCCATTTCGCCAGCATCTCCAATACCTTTCGGCCTTCGCCAGTCACCTGTTTGGCAGAGGCTTCATAATATTCGGCGAAGTCTTTTTCGATAAGATAAGCCACACGCAGGACGGATAGATCGGGAACCATGGCTTCCAGTACGGTCTGGTCAAGCATTTCAGATTCTGCCCGCTTTGAGAAAAAAGCACCCTCGGCGAGTTCCTTGCTCAAGGCTTCACTGCTGGCTGGCTGCCCTTTATCCAAAGCATCGATCTGGCTCTCAATGAACTCGATGTGTCTTTGCTCTTCGGCTGCCAGTTCCTTGAATGCTCCCACTGCCGCGGCATGACTAAGGCGGGCGGCATTTTCTTCAAAGAAGCGTTTGCCTTCATGTTCCCGTTGAAGTGCGTACTCGTAGATCTTTCGGATATCCATGTTGTTCCTCCAATTGGTAATAATAGGGTTGGGATAAAAAACTAAAATACTTCAACCTTTACGGCGCAGACTTTGTATTCAGGGATCTTGGCAACCGGGTCAATGGCTGAATTGGTTAACTTGTTGGCTGCGGCTTCTGCAAAGTGGAAGGGAATGAATACAACGCCGCGCTTGATGTCATCGGTGATACGCACTCCCAATTCGATCTCGCCGCGCCGGCTGGTGACGCGTACTCGTTTGTGTCCGTTCAACCCGATTTTGCCGGCATCCTTCACATTGATCTCGACATAGGCTTCCGGTACTTCACTGTCCAGTTTCTTTGAACGGCGGGTCATGGAACCGGTGTGGAAGTGGAACATCAAGCGCCCCGTGGTCAACGTGAAGGGGTACTCATCGTTCGGCAGTTCATTGGGTTCCTTGAACTCCAGCGCGAAGAATTTACCCAATCCACGCGAAAACTTGCCTTTGTGCAGGTATGGTGTTCCGGGATGGTCCACCGTCGGGCAGGGCCATTGCAGGGAACCAAGTTCCTCCAGACGTTCGTAGGTGATTCCACCGTAGGAGGGAGTTAGTTTATTGATCTCTTCCATGACGGCCTGTGCCGACTGGAAATCGAATCCGCTGGCGCCCATCTTTCTGGCGAGTTCACAAATAATGATCCAATCTTCTTTGGCATCACCTACAGGCTTAATCGCCTGGCGCACCCGCTGGACCCGCCGCTCGGTATTGCTAAAAGTTCCGTCCTTTTCGGCAAAGGAGGTGCCTGGCAGGACCACATGAGCCATTTCTGCCGTTTCGGTCAGAAAAATATCCTGTACCACCAGGAACTCTGTCTGTTCCAGGCAGTGGCGGACATGGTTCAGGTCCGGGTCGGATACCATTGGATTTTCACCCATGACATACAGGGCACGGACTTTGCCTTCCTGGGTGGCGTGTAACATTTCGGTAACCGTCATGCCCACAGTAAGCGGACCAGCAGAGCCCCAGGCATCCTGGAACTTCTTCTGGACTTCAGGAATGGTAACAGCTTGATATCCAGGGTAGACGTTGGGCAGCCCGCCCATATCACAGGCGCCTTGCACGTTGTTTTGACCGCGCAGGGGGTTGACACCTCCGCCGAGAATGCCCATATTGCCGCACAGCATTGCCAGGTTCGAGGTTGATTTGACATTGTCCACGCCGGTGGTGTGCTGCGTAATGCCCATCGCATACAGGATGGCGGCAGGTTTCCCTTTTGCATAGGTGCGGGCGATCTCGCGGATCACATCGGCAGGTATGCCGCTGATCTCAGCGACTTTTTCGGGAGTATATTCAGCCACGAGGGTTTTAAGCGCCTCGAAGTCCTCGGTACGTTCAGCAATGAAAGCCTCATCCTGCAGGGATTCGCTGATGATGACGTTCATCAAACCATTGAAAATGGCAACATCACTGCCGGGGCGGAAGGTATGGAAGATATCAGCCCAGTGACCGATTTGATTTTTGCGTGGATCAAGCACAATGACTTTAGCGCCGCGCTTTTGGGCTTTGAGCACCCGGGTCGCGATCAACGGGTGACCTTCTGATGTGTTTGAGCCGATGATCAGAAAACAGTTTGTATCCGTCTCAAACTCGGGGATCGAATTTGTCATGGCGCCACTGCCAAAGGATGCAGCCAGACCGGCTACAGTGGGAGCGTGTCAGAGACGGGCGCAGTGATCAACGTTATTCGTTCCTATTACTGCGCGGGCAAACTTTTGTAAAAGATAGTTTTCCTCGTTGGTGCATTTGGCAGATGTCAGGATGGCAACGCTATCGGGTCCGCTTGCGGTTTTGACCTCTCCAAATTTATCGGCGATCAGCGTTAATGCTTCGTCCCAGGTCGCTTCTTCCAATTTGCCATTCTTGCGGATCAGGGGTGTTGTCAGGCGGTCGGGATGGTTGACAAAGGCATGCACATTCCAGCCTTTAATGCACAAGCCGCCTTCACTGACCACATGGTTCTTGGCCGGGAGTACGCCGACCAGTTTTTCGTCCAGTACCTGAAGGTGCAGGGCACAGCCTGTGCCGCAATAAGGGCAGGTGGTTAGAACATTTTTGTAATCGATCATGACATCTCTCCTTAGTGCGGTAACCCGGACCGTTCGTATTCGCCTTCTTCAAGAACCAGCAATTGCGGCGGTTTCTGATCCATGGATGCGCCAGGCTCATAGTTGAACATCTCCCTGACATCACGGGCGATCAAACGGAAATGGACAGCCATTGGAATATCTGCCGGGCAGGTTTCTTCACACTCGCGGCAAGCCACACATTTTGCGGTCATGTGCATGGCGCGTACCATGTGATACATGGATGGATTAGGCATCGGCAGGCGTCCTGTCTCGACCCATGTCTCGTCTTCAAGGGCGCATATATTGCAGAAGCACTGCGGACAAATGTTGCGACAACCATAGCATTTAATGCAATGTTCGAATTCCTGCTTCCAGAAAGCCTGTTTTTCGGGTTGGCTCATGGCTTCAATTTTCGCCGTCAGGGGGTCGGGAACTCCCTCGATCGGCTCGCCAACTGTCAGCTTGGAGTGAACCGTGAAAGGCTTGGCGCAACGGCAGAATTCGGCTTCATCCTGTTCACATTGCAGCCCGATCAGGGTCAGGTTATCGAGGTTCAGTTGTGAGTGTTTGAACATCTCAACGATACCGCGCTCTTCACAACCGCGGCATACGATGGCGAGTTTTGCATCTGGATGGGCGCGCAGGATTATTTTTAACGTGTCAGGCACCGGCTCTTTGGGCCAAAGCGCCAGTTTGTCTAATTCTTCGGAATGTTCCTTGCTGAATAGATGGGGAGCTGTAATTCCGCCCGGACCGATTCGCAAGGCAAGTACACCTTCAACGTTTGGCAAAACGTTTTCAATGGTTTTGCGCAGGGTGGTCAGTCGGTCAGTCATTTCATCGTCTCCACAAATGGCGGCAGGGCGCTGATCGTTTCGGTAAATTCCTTGATGACCGTGGTGAATTTTTCACCTTCCGCGGCTGAGACCCAGTTAATATACAACCGCTCCGGTTCGATCCCGGTATATTCCATCAGCTTCTTAAGCACAGGCATGCGCTTGGCAGTGCGATGATTGCCGGTGGCGTAGTGACAGTCACCGATGTGACACCCGAGCAGAATGACCCCATCTGCGCCTTCGCGGAAGGATCGCAGCACAAGCTCCGGCGAGATGCGCCCGCTGCAGGGCACGCGGATAATTTTCACATTGGGCGGATATTTCATGCGAGCCATGCCCGCCGTATCGGCGCCGCGATAGGAACACCAGTTACACAGAAAGCCGATGATTTTCGGTTCGTACATTATGCCACCTCCGTCATTTCGAAGGACTTCATCACTCGCATTGCGCCGATCATCTCAGCCACGATTTGCTCGTCGGTGAAATGTTTAAGAGTTATGGATTTGGGCAGGCAGGTACCCACACAGGTGCCACAGCCCTTACACAACGCTTCCTGAACATAGGCTTTACCCTTTTCTTCCAGGAATTGAATGGCCTGATAGGGACAGGAAGCCACGCATTGCTTGCAGCCCACGCAGGTGATTTCATCCACCATGGCTGTGGCGGCTTCGATCTCGATCTCTCCCTGCCCGATAATTGATAGCACACGGGCTGCAGCGGCGGCGCCTTGAGCCACACTGGCGGGAATGTCTTTCGGTCCCTGGCAGGCGCCAGCCACAAAGACCCCGTCGGTCATGGTGGCAACCGGGTCCAGCTTGGGATGTCTCTCGATGAACCAGTCGTCAGCACTGCACGAGATGCCGAATTTCTGGGCAACTTCCTTGGCATCAGCGCGGGATTCTAAACCAGCGGAAAGAATTACCATATCCACCGGAATACGGCGCTGTTTACCAACCAGAGTATCCTCTGCCTGAACGATCAGTCCGCCTTCTCCCTCGATGATCTCTGCCACTTTGCCGCGGATCATGTTGACGCCTTCATGGATGATTTTTTGATAGAACTCGTCATAAGACTTACCCGGGGTGCGCATGTCAATGTAAAACTGATATACATCGCCGCCGGTTTTTTCCTTGACCAGGTGGGCAAATTTCAGACTCTGCATGCAGCAAATGGATGAGCAATAATTGTGATAGTTTTTATCGCGGCTGCCAACACAATGGATGACTGCCACACTCTTGGGCTGGGTGACACCGTCGCGCAGCACCACTTTACCCATGGTGGGACCGGCGGCGTTGGTCATGCGTTCGAACTCCAGGCTGGTGAATACGTTTGGCAGGCGTCCATAGCCGTAATTGGGGATCTTGCGGGCATCGAATAAGTCATAGCCGGTGGCCAGAATGATATTGCCAACTTTGACGGTCAGGATTTCATCCTGCTGGTCGAATTTGATGGCACCAGTCGGGCAGAATTTTTCACAGGCTTTACAGGTGCCTTTTTGGAAATAAGTACAATTTTCGTGGTCTATCACCGGATACTTGGGTACGGCTTGTGGGAAGGGCGTGTAGACAGCTTTGCGATAGCCAAGCCCGGCTTCGAATACATCGTCCACCACCTTTTTTGGACATTTTTCCCAGCAAACACCACAGCCCGTGCACAATGATTCTTCGATGAAACGGGCGCGCTTGCGGATGGTGACGGTGAAGTTGCCAATGTAGCCTTCCACCTTTTCCACCTCGCTCCAAGTCAGCATGGTGATATTCTTGTGGTTCCCTGCGTCAAACATTTTGGGAGTCAAGATACAAGCTGAGCAGTCAAGGGTGGGGAAGGTCTTGTCAAACTGAGCCATGTGCCCGCCGATGGAGGGTTCACGCTCCACCAGGTAGACATGCTGGCCGCTATTGGCGATTTCCAATGCTGCCTGAATGCCGGTCACGCCGCCGCCCACCACCAATACATTCGGGTCAATGGGGACGAAGAGCGATTCCAACGGCTTTTGATAAACCACACGCCCGACCGCTGCCGATACCAGCGACTTGGCTTTCTTGGTGGCTTCCAGTTTGTCGGTGGTGACCCACGAGTCCTGTTCACGGATATTAGTCATCTCGAACAGGTAGGGATTTACACCGGCACGTGAACAGGCATTGCGAAAAGTGGGTTCATGCAAATGCGGGGAACAAGCCGCCACAACCACGCGGGTTAAACCCTGCTCTTTAATATCCTTCTCGATCAGTTCCTGCCCCAAACTGGAGCACATGAATTTATAGTCCCGGGCGACAACCACCCCCTCTTTTTCCAGTTCCTTGCCAGCCCATGTGCTGACATCTTCAACGTTTACGACGCCCGCGATATTACTGCCGCAGTGGCAGATATATACACCCACTCGTTCCTGGGGTTTCTTTTTGGATTTCATCGACCCGCCTCCTGAGTGTGATCGGTTTTGGTGCGCAGGGGGGGCATTGGAAGCCCCGGTGTTTTCTTCTTCGCCACGGGAGCGTCTTCGGCCGGTTTGGGTGCTTGGACACGGACCCGGCTTATTGCTTCAGCGGCGCTGACGAACTCCGACCCAAAACCAAGACTCTCTGCTTTTTCACCGAAAGCAATCCCCATCAGTTGGGTGAAAAATAGCACCGGTATCTTGAAGTTAGTTTTGAAATGATTATTCATCTGACCCTGGAAAGCATCCAGATTCATCTGGCACATTGGGCAGACAGTGACAATTACATCCGTATTAAGCGCGTCAGCAGATGAGATCAGACGGTGGATCATTTCAAAGGCGGTGTCGGGACCTATCTGTGTCATGTGACCACCGCAGCAATGCGTCTTGAGCGGGAAGTCGATCACTTCCGCACCCAGGGCAGAGAGCAGCCTGTCCAATTCATCGGGATGTTCGGTATCTGAGTACCGTTTACCGTAATCAGGCCGGGGCAGCATACAGCCCAAATAGGGTGCGATGCGTAACCCTGCCAGCGGCTTGACAACATTTTCCTTTACCTTGTCCAGCCCAACTTCATTGATAATCACATCCAACAGGTGGCGTACAGCTAATTTCCCTGGGGTGTAATGCATGCCGCCAGCGGCAAGGGCTTCATTGATCTTATTACCAAAGGCTTTGTCATCGTGCATATAATGGTCGGCTTTTGCCAAATTCAGGTAGCAGGCCGAACACGGCGCAATAATGGTTTTGTTGCCGTTTGCTTGTTCTTCTGCCAGTGCCAGGTTGCGGGCGATCAATGCATAGGCAGGGGTTATGTCCAGTGAAAGGTATTCGGTTGCACCGCAGCAATTCCAATCCTCGATCTCTTTCAGACCGATGCCGAGCGGCTTGCAAACCGCCATGACGGATTCATAATATGCCTTGGCACTGCTTTCCATGGAACAGCCGGGATAGAAGATGTAATCGCTCATGAGGACTCCAGTTCCTTGGCACGTTGCAGGATTTTTCCCAACTGATCCATGCCTTTAATGCGCTTGGGCGGCAGTGGAGACATGCCTTTTTTGGTTAACATGCCAATTGCCATGGGAGTCATGTTTGGCAGGCGGGTAATAAAATGCCTCACGTTATGCACGCCAGCCAGGCCGATCTCGAAACTGCGCCCAAAATTCTCCACCATCCAGATGAAGGTTTTGGAGAAATCAGCTGCGGTTGGATTGTATTTTTTTGGATCTATTGAAGAATTTTTGAGTCCCCATGCTGTCGGGGGCGGAGAAGCCACAGGCATGGTCGGCTTCCTGGCTTCCAACGACATATTCTTGAGCGTATACATTACATCGGTTATGTGAATGTTCTGTGGGCAACGCACCGTACAAAAGTAGCAGGAGACGCACATCCAAGGGGTATTGCTATTAAGCACATCGTCGCGCATACCCGCTCGTAACATGGCAAAGATGGCGCGTGGCGTGTGGTCCATGGCACTGCCGGAGGGGCAGGAACCACCGCAGGTCCCGCATTGAATACACATATCAACGTGCGATTCGCCAGGGGTCCGCAGGGAAACCTCGCGCAAAAGAATGGAATCTTCGCGTTTGGTATGGCTGGTGTGAGGATCAAGTACTGATACGACATCTGTCATAAGACTGCTCCACCGCGTAACAGGATGCCCCGCGCGTACAAAACGCGCAGGGGATAGGTTGGTCCCAACAGTATGTTGCTTTTTTGGTTTTTATGCCAGTAAGAATAGTCATTTTCTTTTGTGACAATTTTCCCAAACAAAAAATATATTTTAGACTTTAATTATCGTATTATGAATTTACTGCCAGGACCCAAATACCGCCCATATCGGCATACATAAATAACAAGGTAGATCTTCGCTTCCTGACAATAACCCAGTTAGCAGATAAAATTACAGACAATGAACATCACCTCACGCCTCGACCTTGCCGCTGAAACCCACCCTGCCAGGCCCGCGCTCATCTATTTTTCTTCGCGCAACAAGCGTTGGGAGACCGTTACTTATCAGGAACTTGCGGATTCAACCCAACGTTTTGTCTTTGGGCTTTTATGTCTTCGAATGAATTCTAGACGGGCCTTCGGCATTGATCCGGGCATGACCGCCGCCCTATTGACTCCACCCTCGGTTGATTTCTTTGCCCTGTCTTTTGCCTTGCTGAAGGTTGGAGTTGTCCCCATCATTCTTGACCCTGCAATTGGATTAAAAAAAGTAGGCGAATGTCTCGCAGAAGCCAAA